>OFMG01000200.1_pt1 | contig 93339 bp, 100 predicted proteins | sample 1541751 | NCBI WGS metagenome assembly OFMG01 (sample SAMN04209232, study PRJEB22552) | human gut metagenome | biome: gut; material: feces | host: Homo sapiens | place: USA: Oklahoma
TGTGAAGGTAGTCGATCCCTTTCGCGTCCTGCAATACATAATGATCTTCGATGCCTGCAATGACATCCTGAATCTCTTTTTCTGTGAAAACTGCTTCTTTCTTTGGAGGGGTTTCCTCTTTTGGTTTTTCCTTCGAACCACATCCAACTGCTCCAACGACAAGTGCCATGCTTAATAAAATGGCGTATACTTTTCTCTTCTTCATAATGAATTCTCCTTTTCTAATTTGCTAATGATTTGTTTTTTGATAATAAAGCGATTCGCTTTCTGATTTCACTGATAGTATGCAAAAGATTTTTCTGATCCAATTTTTGTGGACAATATTTTGCTCCTAAAAAGTGAAAACCATAAAATGCTTTCTTCATTTTGATATCCTCCTTCTAATAAATTAGGACTGGTGCAAGATATGAATAAACCTCCATTCTTCATGCATTAATCCTTATTATTAGTATGGTGGCTCAAATGAAAAACATCTTCTAGTTATATAGACACAGGGACGTGATGTATTATTTTAAATTTAAAAACTTTTTTTGAAATTTTAAAATATTTTGTCCTTTGAATTTGTCTTAATAGGTATGACAAAAAAAATGAAAGGAAGTGATCAGATGGAATACAACCGCAGCGGCTAATGCGATGTCTTCTTTTTCTCATACTATTAGTAGAGAAAAAGGAGGTACACAACATGAATGAATATGAAATATTTACAGAAAAAATTCCTCACCTAGTTGGAACTGGCTACGCGACAGGGAATGAACTGCCGATTGTTCGAATGGACGAGGAAATACAGGAGGATAACAGAATGAGTTTTGTGGGGATTAACTGTTGCAAAGACGGACTCGTTGCTTTTGCAGATACGAAATCTACATACATTGATGAACTCGGAAATGCACACGAAGAAGAAGGAAGGCTATCAGAGAAGGTCTTTCATGGGAAGGACTTTATACTTGTCACACATGGACTTAATCGAATTAAAAAAGACATGCTGACTAATATTCCGATTGAAAACTACATAAAAGAAAATATTTCTCAGACATCAAACGCCTATGAGTTTTTCGTCAAATTCAATCAGGATTTTTGCTCTTATCAAAGTTTTAAGGAATGCTCCTATTATTTTGGCATTGGTGGAAAAGACGAGTCTGGCTGGTATGTCCAAATGGTTAAAATTAAAAATGGTCAAGTCATTTTCAGTCAAAAATATTATAAGACTTTTTATAATGATGGCATTCTATTCTTTAAAAAATTTTATTGCTCAAACGCAAACAGAACTGTAAAAGAATCTTTAGATTTTACAAAGAATAAATTAAACATGATAATGACTGAAGCAAAAAAAGTAGGAACTTACATTCCGGTTGGCTTCCCTTTTCAGTTTATATCAATGTCTGATGAGGGATTTGTTATGCAAGTAATACATGGAACAACAGAATAGCCGATCCAGAAATATCAAAATAATAAGGCTCCCCGTTTTGGAGAGCCTTTCTGCTTGCTACTTCCCTTTTATTTCATACTCGGTGTTATGGAAATGGTATACCCCAAAGGAGCAAGAATTTTAAATAATGTATCGATTTTTGGAATACTTTTCATACTTTCCATTCTTGCAATAGCCGGTTGTTTAATCCCAGATAATTCTGCAAGATCTCTTTGAGATAAACCCTGAGACTCTCTCGCTTCGATTACTTTTCCAATTAGATCTACTTGGAAATTAATTTGCTCTCTTTCTTCTTGTGAGACATATTCATTATCATTAAACATTTCATCAAAATTTGTATATTTTTTCATAATCATTCACCCTTTCTTTCAATCCAATCTTTTATATTTAACAACGCTTTTTCAATTTCTCTTTTAGGAGTCTTTTGAGTCTTTTTTACAAAATAATGTACTAATATAAACTTATTATCTTTCCAATAAAAGAAAAATATCCTGTTTTTCAAAGGTCTAAGTTCCCATAAATTTCCTTCAATATGTTTAACTATCGGTTTTCCAATTCTTGTTCCGTAAACTTCCAACGCTTTAATGTAAGAGAAAATTTTATTTTTATTGATTTTTGCGTTCTTATCTGTTTTCGATTTCTTGACCAACTCATAGAAGTAATCCGATACTTCTGATTTACCATTTTTGTCTTTATAAAATTCGACCGTATACATTATTTATTCTCCTTTCTAATCAAATGATAACATATATGTTATCGTACTTCAACCAGAATTTCTCATAATTAGTATGTACTTTTTCCCATGTTAAAAAATTTTATTGTTCAAACACAAATGTAACTGTAAAAGAATCTTTAGATTTTACAAAGAATAAATTAAACATGATAATGACTGAAGCAAAAAAAGTAGGAACTTACATTCCGGTTGGCTTCCCTTTTCAGTTTATATCAATGTCTGATGAGGGATTTGTTATGCAAGTAATACATGGAACAACAGAATAGCCGATCCAGAAATATCAAAATAATAAGGCTCCCCGTTTGGAGAGCCTTTTACTTTGCTGCTTTTTATTCCGTCATTTAATTATCCCCTAAAATTCAAACAGAACTATACATACCCCTCATAAACAACATCCTTTCCTTGCTTATAGTATGAAAAAACGCACTTAAGAATCGATTCAATTTGATACGACACGCCACACAAAAAAGGACCATTTTCTTGAGAGTCCTTCTTCTTTTTACTCCGAAAAATCAACGATACTTCCATCAGACTTTAACACATAACACTGGATGAGACCTCCAACACTTGGATATTCATCACTTATAATGATTTCTGAAACGGCTTTTTTCATTGCTGAAACATTCCGCTCCATATAGTGATCCAATCCAATATCTCCTTTTATAAAAGGCATTGAGATTCCGCTTTGATTCACAATAGGTTTTCTTGCATAAGTAACTTTTGTAGTGTCATAACTATTATCAATAATCTGATACTGTATCTCTCCATTTTGAATATACATGATATGGAGATTAAAATATTGATTTAATTGTAAGTTTTCCTGTATTCCCCATGTAAGATTTGAAAGCGCCTGTATGACCTGATTAACATCGCAACTTTGCTTGAAAATATGAATTACAATGTCTTCAATGTTACCTCCCTGATAGCTATACATCCCTGTATATCCTACCAATATTGGCAATGACGGATGTGGAAGAAGCTTCCGCTTTTTATCGTTTATAATTGTTTCCCCCGGAATTGTAATGGTTTCTCTGGAATCCGATACAAGAATTCCATATTCTTTTGTGTTGAATCCGATCATGTAAGACATCTGGTTATCCTCCTGAACTTTCTTTTCAGTATAATCTCCATGAAGATATTTTTCAAGAAACCACATCATGTTTTCGTATGCTAGGTCTCTGTGGGAAGACTCTTCTTTCGTGATCCGCACTGGTTCAGCATGGGAAATTTCGGGGAGAGGCTCTCCAGATAAGGCAAAACAGCGGGAAAAGTAAGATTCTTTATTTGTTTCTTGCATACAATAGCCTCCTTTTACTGTTAACATTTCATAAGTTAATGAAGAAAAGCCCCATTCAGATACCATGTCCAAACAGGGCTTTATCGTTTCTAACAAGTATAAATACTAATTAGAAGTCTTATTTTTTCTTTTTCTTAAATACAAGGTAGCCACCAACACCGAGTAATACTACTCCACCGCCGATGAGTGCATACATCAGAAGATTATCCCCTGTCTGTACCTTACCACGACCTTTTACCGGTACTTTCACCAGTTTTACGGTCTGTCCTTCATCATTGATGTCTTCGTGGTTTGCAAGTTCCTTTCCGTCTGCTCCATAGAGCTTTTCAAAGACAACGACATCTTTACCGCCAAGCTTGGATGCATCAAACGTGAACGCAACCAGAACGCTGCCGTTCCTGTCTTCAGCTTTAAATTCTGCCTGTGTCTTTACTTCCTTGCCATCCACGAGAATCGCTGTACCCGTTTCCTTATCCATTAACGTACCTTCAACTTTGTAGATCTGCCCCGGAATCAAGTTTGTATAATCCACTTTATCCACGATTGTTACCTTATCGTCTGCAGTAGCCTGCTTATCTCCATCATCCTGATCCGTTGCTGTAGTGTGCAATCCCGGAAGATAGATGGTCTGTCCAGAATCATTGATGTCCTTGTGTTCTCCCACACTCTTGCCATCCATGATCAATTCCTCAAATACTACCAAGGTCTGTCCCGCATAAGCGCTTCCATCAAACACAAAGCTTACCTCTACTTTTCCATCGGATTCTTCCGGAATAAAAGTGAGTTCTGCTGTTACATCCTTCTCCTTGTCCGACATGCTGTACTGCGGTTCTGGTTTCAAAGTAACTTTACCATCTAACACATATCCATTGGTCTGTTTCTCAAAGGTTTTGGTCCAAGTGATCAATTCTTCTGGAATCTCATACACTTCTTTATTATCCTGTTTCGTTTCCTTAAGAGGCATAACAAGTTCATAACCATTTTTCTGTTCAAGATAGAGTCCGGCAGGAACCTCCTCTGTACCTTCCGGCACAAGCACATAAGTACCCTTCTTAAAGCTAAACTCTAATGCGCCTTCCGGCACGTTGTACTCTACTTCTGTTGCGACTGCACTTTTTGCCTGTAACGGTTTTTCAGTTTCCTTATCCATGATGACACCTTTTAAGGTGTATTCCTGTCCCGGAATTAAATTCTTGTATTCCACCACATCCTTGATTGTGATCTGCTCGTCTGCAAGGGCGTTTTTGGTGTTTGAATCTACATCTGTGGCTGTGGTCTTTAACAATGGAAAGGTGATCGTTTGAGCCTCATCTTTTAAATCTGTATGTACAGCGAGAAGTTTTTCACCATGATACAGTTTTTCAAAGACAACAATCGTCTCTCCTTGTAAGTTGCTGCCATCAAAAGTGAAGGTAACATCAACGGTTCCAGAAGATGTCTCAGCCACAAAGGTCGCTTCAGCAGTGATCTTCTGTCCTTTTGCATCTACGATTGGTCTTCCGGTCTTCTGATCCATCAAAGTTCCTTTTACGGTATATTTCTTGCCTTCTTTTAAATTGCTGTAAGAAACCGTATCAACGATGGTTACTTTCTTGTCTGCTTTTGATACATTATTTTCTGTTTCAGCGTCTTTCGCCTGTGTTCCGATTTCCGGAATCCGAACAGTCTGTGCTGCATCGTTAAGGTCCTTATGCTCTGCGACCAGTTTGCCATCTAAAGTCAGCTCTTCGAACACAGTTAACGTAGCACCCTTTAACTGACTGGCATCAAAAGTGAACTCTACTTCCTCTTCACCTTCCGCAGTCTTCGGCTTGAATTTCTTTGTAGCAGTAATCGGATTTCCGTCCTTATCAAGCAGCGCTTCGCCTGTTTCCCTGTTCATCAGTGTTCCAGTTAATACATGTTCTTTTCCTTTTTTCAATCCGGTATAAGAAACCGTATCAATAATGGTCACTTCTTCATCCGCACAGGCAAAGTGTGTACCTGTTTTTTCATCCAGCGCTTTTGTGATCAAAGTGAGGTCTGGGTTGTCAATGGTTCCAAGGTCAATCTGGAATCCATCACGGGATACGGTAAATGTACCCTTGTACAACGCCTTGTCTGCATTGGCATCACAACGGAGTTCTTCCAAGGTATAGGTATCATATGGGAGTGCGCCGTACTTGTCGTTGACTTCCACACTTTCTCCATCCTCATTTAATCCGAACCACAATCCGCTGTCTTTCTTTCCCCCGTTGGTATCATGGCTATGCTTATTAAATTCAGAAGAAGAATTATAATAACCATTCTCGTCTGTTACAAACTGATGACTTTCGCCAGTAGTATTTGATGTAAGCTTAAACGGGATGTTTGCCATGCGCTCTTGATTTTCTTCATCTGCCTTTGTCAGTTCGAAATCGCCACGGATTACGCGGTCAGACATGGAATATTCATTGCCACCCTCTAATTTGGCTACATTATCTCCGTCCATTTTGATCTGGGAAACATAAAGGTCTTTAATTTTCTCTGTAGAACCTTTTGCTGTTAAATATGCCCCGTCTAAGTTATAACCGTTTGGGGCTTTTGTTTCTTCTACAGTTACTGTTCCAAGCGGAAGAGTAGGTTCTCCTAAGAATCTATAGAAATCATCTCCTGAAACTTTATATTCATCTAATAATGCTGCATGATATACAATTTCTCCATTGCTTTTCTTTTTCTTCTTAGTCTCGATTATCCATGTTCTAATATTTGTTTTATCCTTTTCCGGCTTTCCAGCTTCAATTTCAGCTTTTGTGTAATACCCTGCATAATGTTTGATAGTAAACTGCGCCCCTTCGAGGGAAGCTGCTCCTAGCGTTGTCAGCGAGCCAGTTTCTTGGTCAATTTTTTTGATTTCAATTGCAGCAGGGTCATTCCCCGGTATATCCGAAACCTTTACCATAGACGTCTGACTTCCAAAGACATTTACAGTGTATACCTTGTCGTCTTTGTAATAGCCTTTTGGCGCCTGCGTTTCTTTTACATAATAGGTTCCGATCGGAATCTCCAATACATTCGATACACCCTTTGCGTCAGTGGTTAAGGTTCCTACCAATGTCTTACAGGCTTTGTCACTGTATACGCCGTACTTAGCGCCCTCTAAGGAATAGCAGCTGTTTCCTGATACGATCGTAGTGTTTGCAGATGATTTCTGAAGTTTTACATAACCGTTATATTCCCTGTGAATGGTTACAGTTCCACTGACTGCCTGATACCCACTATGAGGAACTCCTGTCTGGGCAGGCTGACGGCTGTGTTTTGCATAAAAGTTACCAGTAACCTGTCCTGTTGATTTGTTTACGGAAGTGATCGTGTAAGTATAATTATAGCCATCTCCCACCTCCGGCGCTGCTGCTCCATGCTGGGCACAGTCCGTGTTCATTGTCATACCGCTTAAGATACCGCTGTTCCCTTTTACAGTGACACCACTGACCGTACCGCCCTCGTGTGACTGAGATACATTTGTTACCTTAGCTGAACCAGAGAATACATTTCCTACTTCCGGCTGTGCTTCTGATCCGGATTTTGTATTACGGAACAAGGAGATTGCACGAGGTGTTTTCGCATTTCCAAATGAAATGTTGAGATGTTTATGCATTCCTTCCACGATAGAAAGCTCCCGATAATGATCGGTTCCATTCATGGAAGATGCTTCTTCTACTTCATAATCATTCTCGTCTACGACATGGGTTGTGATACCGGCATCCGTTTCTCCTTTTGCTTCAGCCAAGATATAATGATGGATCGGATACTGGAAAGTTTTCGTTTCTCCACCTTTTAGAACGATATCTTTTTCTAAAAATTCGCCCGTCAGTGTAACTGTTCCTTTCCCCTTGACCGTAACCGTCACAGGTTCCATTCCTTCCACTGCTTTTGTTACTGTTTCCTTGTTGCTGTCTTCCTTTACGAAATTACCAGTCAACGTAATATTTCCTGCTGGCATGTTAAACGTAAAGGAATCTCCACCGGAAGTATCTTCGACTTTATCATCGCTTCCATCCACCTGTAAGGTAAATGTTTTTAACTGATATCCGTCTTCCGGCTTCACTTCAATCTCTACAAGTTCATTTTCCTCATAGGATTTCTTCTTTTCGTCCGAGCCCTTGAATTTCAATTGTCCATGTTCGACATCTTTTAAGGTAACGGTATACTTCTCGTTATCCTCCGGTTCTTCGGCTGCAAAAACAGGGCCAAATCCGGTAATGCATGGAATAATTGCCATTGCAAGAGCCGTCAGAACTGCAGTTACTTTTTTGATTGAGTTCTTCTTTTTCATGACTCAAAGCTCCTTTCGTGATAATAGATTATTTTGGAGATATTCTCCATCATAATTAGTATGCCAAAAAAGGATTTACGTCATTTTGAACATAAAGAAAGCCCTCCTCTATGGAGAGCTTTTGCTTTGCTGCTTTTTCTTATGCGTTCTAATTATCTGTTGCTTCTAACAATTTTTGAAATTCTTCTTTTGAAATACCTAATCTTTCACAGGCAACGTCCCTAGTAATGACACCATCTTTGACGAGGACGCAAAACGTATGGCTCTGTCCTTCTGCAAGTCCTTCTGCACGTCCTTCTGCAAGTCCTTCTGCACGTCCTTCTGCGCGGCCCTCTTCCAAGTATTCTTTTCGGAGCATGTCTTCATATTCTTTTTGGTTGAATTCCGTTAACAACATATTGATCACGTCTCCTTTACATTTACGTAACAATTTGCCGATACACTCATAGTCGGCTGCATCGTCCACAGCCAAACTGATTGCATCTTTTGCCGGATGATTTCTCTTGTATTTCCGGACGTTCGAAACGAAATCTGCATACTCGGCAAGCGGTTTGCACCGTTCCATTAACTCTTTATTCTTTCCAGCGTTAATGTTCAGCACAATGGCGGTCCATTCGTATCCTGCATTTAGTTCCGGATGGTCACAGGGTTGGAAGGAATCAGAAAGTTTCAATATTGTTCGTTCCGGTTCGTCCTGTTCGCCGTTGTAGAAAACAAAAAACCTTGGTGCCGGCAGTTCCATTAACTTTGCGGAATACCGGTTCAGACCTTCCAGACAAATATAGTCATTGATTAGTTCCGCGTAATACATCAGCCCCCGGATTGGCATATTCGGATTCCATGAACTTTGATGTTCGTATAACGTGAACGCCGATTTGAAGATAAAAGAAATGTCGTTCTTCATGTTCATATACAGAACATCATCCAGCGTGGTATAGGTGAGATCTTCTTCGTTCGTATAATACGTCCCATTGACTGCATTATACAAACTCAAAAGGAATTTTTTGTCGCTTCCGAAAATATATCGGAAAAGACGGTCTTTGTACTCCCTGTTTGGGATTGCTTTTTCTTTTGTACTCATATGCCCTCCTATTTACTTACTTGGAAACAAGAAAGTCTTGGAGGGAAGCAGCAAACTCTCCATTCTTCTTTCTTATTATCCTATAAATAGAATGAAAAATTCGCCTGAAAACAATTTCACTACTTTTATCAATCCCATATTAAGTTTCCTTTATTGTACCAATATTTTTAAAAAAATTCAACTCATCTTCTACTTTGCCCATTTTTATTTCTCACCAACTCTAACCTTCCTGACTTACCCATGAAAACACCAGCACTAAAGGTTCTTCCATCACCAGCTTTCATCCCTTTCACGGTCACGGTTTTTCCTGAAAGCAACTCTTTGATCTGCTGTTCCGTCAAAGTCTTCTTTGCAATTATGCCAATGGTAAAAGGACATCCGGCGCTTTGAAAACTGCTGCACCCATATCCATATTTAATCTTTCTTAACGGGCTTCCACACAAAGGACAAAGAAAGGATGGATCAACTTGCGGATACCGAAACTCTACCGTATTGGATTCCTTGAGAAAAGCCAAAGAAGCAGAAAACGTACTTCCCTTCTTGCTTTTAAAACCGTTGATCACCTCAGTCTCCCCATTCTGAAAAAGGAGTTCAAATTGTTTATTTGAAATCGTTTTTCCTAAGATTTTACGGCCGATGGAAAAATTACAGTCTGCGTTCTTTTCCTTGGTACATGCAAACCCCCAGCCCATATCCCTAAGCGGACTGTTGCATAAAGGGCATTGAAAAGAGGAAGAACTTTTTGTATCAAAGAAAGCCTTATGTTCCATAATCTCCCCTGTCCACTTTCGGACAGAATCTTCCAGATCTTTCATAAATGCAGAATAGGAGTCTGTTCCATGTTCAATATCGTCTAATCGTTTTTCCCAGTGTGCGGTCATTTCAGCAGATTTCAAATCCTCGACAGGAAAACGTTCGATCATGGTCATGCCACGGTCAGTCGGATAAATTGTTTTTCCTTTCACAACGGTATATCCTCTTTTTTCTAAAGTTTCCACGATGGAAGCGCGGGAAGATGGACGGCCCAGTCCGCGAGGCTTTCCACCGGGACCGTTTGCCATTAATTTTTTTAGCTCTGAATCTTCCAATGTTTTTCCACAATTCAACATAGCATTCAGAAGAGTTGCTGCTGTATACCGTTTTGGTGGTTCTGTTTTCTTAGACTCCATACCAAACAAGCTGTATACTCTTAATCCTTCTGTTACAGCCGGTAGCAGACTTTCTCTAGGAGCGCCGACTACACGGAAAAAACCGGGTTCTACAATGGAAGTTCCAGAAGTTAAAAATTTTTCACTCTGCACCTGAGTTTCAATCTCGGTTTTACTTAAGGTGGCATTGGAATAGACCATGCAGATAGTAACCAGAGCAATTAAATGGTAAACCTTTTTCTCATCTTCTGTCATATTCTTGGGTATAGAAGTAGTTGGTACAATTGCGTAATGGCTCTCCACTTTACTGCTGTCAAAGTAATATCGGTCATTAGGGTTAACTGCTGTAGATGTCTGAAATCTTTGATAATCAGGAATTTGAAACAACATAGCCAATACACGGTTCATTTCCTTTCCCATATCGTTTGTTAGGTAGACAGCATCCGTCCTTGCATTAAAGTCATCCGCCTCGTCCGAAGACTGAATAGAATTATAATTCGTAATAGCTTCCATAGCTGCTATTAAATTTTCCTCTCTGGCTATTATTCCTGCAAAATCGGAAGCCCTTACAGCCAAAAAATCACTTACATTACTTGTCTTTCTTGGACTTACCATCAAAAGCTTCTGAAGTTGAGAATTAAATCCATTCACCGTCTTTCTTTTCCCCATCTGATTCAGATAATACTTCGCCTTTTTCACCTGCTCTACCGTGACGGCTGCATTCTGCAGCGTTGTCTTCACAACATGATTCGCATAAGAAATCAGTTTCTGATATAGTTCTGAAGATACTGGATCTACAGCCTTCTTTTTCTTCTGTGTCTGTTTCGTCTTATTTATAGTATTTCCTGTAAGATAAACATCAGAAGAGTCAACATACCCTTTACTCAGCTTCTCATAATAACGGATCCAGTATAGATACGTTTCATAAGGTGTTTGAAGATCGGTTACTCCAAAACGTTCTCCACGTTCGGAGCCAATCCTTCCGTAAGTTGCATCAATTCCATACGTCTTCGGTTTCAAATGATAAAACTTGTAGTTATTTCCTTCCGGATTAATGCAAGTCAAATATGCTTCTGGATAGTTAGACTGTTGTAACCCCGTGATGAGATTATATTTTGGTACAACATACATGGAAGGCATTTTTATTCCATTTTTCATAACGGTTCCACGTTTCGTCACATTCAGAACTGCATTGCCATAAGGAGTGGTAACTTCAATCACATTTGGAATGTCCATATCTGGTAATTGCTTTCCAACTTCCTTCCAGAGATCACTTTCTGTTGCTGGAACATCTACTGTTACATTTCCGCCAGTCCATTTAATCTTGGCATTCATAAGTTTTTCCTCCTTTTTGCCTTTCCCGATAATCGAACATGATTTTTGCTAATTCCTGTTCTGTCGCATTATATGCAACGTCTGGGATGTGCCGAAAATCATCAATCGCCTTACCTAAATACTTGACAGGGATGTATTCCATGACATCTCCTTTATAAACGCCATCAATGTCATAGGGAATTCCTTGATATACATATACGATGTGTCCGAAAGGCGCTGCCCATGATACTTCCCCATCTGGAAAAGCCTCCTTAAGAATGAGCGCGAAATAATAACAATATCCCGCTTGAAACAATCTTCGGACCGTTTCCATTCTTCCTGTGTCCATACCGGTTGCTGTCAAAAACTCTGCAATAAAAACTAGGATTCTGGAATCCGACTTAGGATGGCGCTTGCTGTTTTGCTGTACAAACCATTTTGTAAAATTTTGTTTTTTCATTATTCATGTAAATCTCCTTCTATCTCTTTTTTAGAATCAATTCAATGAATATGTTTAAACACTCCTTTCTTCTTGGATTTTGATTCTATTAATAGAATGAGCAACCCATTAAAAAATAAAAAAAGGTCTGAACTCAGACCTTTTCTTGGTTATTCTTTCATATCGTCTTCTTCGTTCTGCAAAAAAATAGTCTTCTGAATATCGAGACCAATCTTTTCACAGTATTCAAGAACGTTAAGCTTCTCCATTCTCTCTTCCTGCCTTCTTTCTTTATTTTTCATAACTTAAAATAATAACTATACGGTTCCCATCACTAGAAATGGAATCCACATATGTGTAACCTTCCTCAAGTTTACTTTTCAAAAAAGAATAGATATCACTTTTAAAGACAGTAAATACTTCCTGCTTCTTTTCTTTGGCAAGACGTTCGGATAGTTCCAGCAGTGTATTCATAAATACACTTGTCACCTCATGGCCTTTGACTGTATCCCAAAAACTGTTATTATACATATTGTTTTCCTCCTTCTTTTATCTTGTCAGACAACTCTTCTCCGAGATTCCACATAAATGAACGGAATGAAATATTCATGACTTGACTTACATATTCCGCTTTATGAAATTTCTGATTCAGATTTTTTAAATTATCGCTGTACGGAATAGGGTGGAAATCTGCATCCATAATGTAATACAAATCCTTTTCCTTGTACTTACCAAGATTTTTCAACTGAATCTTTTCCATCTTGTAATCTGCACGAATTACAGATAGTGGTTCTTTTAGCAGCCACACCTCATTCGTGTAATCTTGATCTGGGACCTCTTGTATGCTTGGCTGATAATAATCTAGGCTTTCCAGATAATAAGCATGAATGATTACCGGAAGATTACATTCCAGCATTTGTTTGATTACAAATCCAGAACCGGGAATTCCACGAACGGCACCCAAAAGATTTGTAGAAACACAGATTCGGTTCGTTCTATCCTCTTCGTAACTATTCCTTTCTTGTGGAACCCTTGGTTCAAATTTGTTTACAAGATCAAACGATGCGTGAATAAAATAATCTCTCATAAATTCTCTCTCCTTAGCTTTGTAGTTCAATAAGGTACTGAATGGTTGATTGACGTTCATCATAAATGATGATTTCATCATTGACCAGAGATTGACCCTTGTGAGCAAACAAGGCGTCATATTCGCCTAATTTTCCCTTTGTCAATAACGAAAGTGAACTATCCCACACTTCAACATGGCGTGCATGTTTATAAGCCACTTTATATACCGCAAGATAAGACTGGGCTCTCGTTCCTTTAGCCCATACGGAGCCTTTGGTGTCGGTATATCCTATGGACTTTTTTGCACGATTTGCAAAATATAGCCCTGAACCAAACATCTTTCCAGTAATGATTGCATCCGGATGTAGCCGCAATCCTTCTGTAAGAATCCCGATATAATTTGTATTCCGAGAACCGTGGTATAAGTAATGGGTTTTTGCTCCGGTTTCCTTCACATATCTCTCATACTGTTTATCAGTAAAATGATTATTGACTCGGAAAGCACGTTTAAAATATGAAGCTGACTCTGATGTTAAATGGGATATGATCTGGTGTTCTTCGGAATCAGAACATGGTCTGATAGAAATCCCCCACTCTTCAAGAAGCGTCTTTTGGTCGCCGGCAGCAGAAATACGTTCCTTTTCAACCTGAGCCACTTTATTTTTTAAAATCTCCCAAAGCTCTTCTTCTCTTGCAATGATTCGTTCGAAATCAGAAACTGAATCCGCGAGCATTGCTTGTACATCACTCATTTTTCGTGGAATCACATAAAATAATTTTTTTAAATGCTGGTTAAAAATATAAGCATTTGTACACTTTGACATCTGATATAGGATCGTATGTGCTTCTTCTATCATTTCCTTCGATACTTCTTCAAAAGAAATCGTGTAATTTTCTTTGATTATCCGATCAGCATAATGAAGCAAATCCTTAATCAGCTTTCGAACCTCTGGATCTTCTATCGGTTGATGTGTACTTTTTTTGATGATCTTGGTATACTTTGTGCGGTCTACATATCCTACTTTTAGTTTCTCTTGCAAAGTTTTATCCCATAAATACATGGGTCGTTTCATGTAAACCGGAGTAGCCCCGATACGCCCCATTTCGATTTGAAAAACACTTTCACTGATGCGTTTCATCCGGTAGAATCGGTTATTATTCTCATCAACGGAAATCTTAATAAGGTCAATAAAATCTTTTTCCATTTGTATCCTCCTAATTGAATAAAAATTTGAACGATATGATATACTTCTCCTCTCTTCTTGTATTTCGTTCTAGTTATAGAATGTAAAAATTGCACCGAAAATAAAAAAAGGGCATAACGCCCTTTTTACTGCCGGATTCTCCTTTCCTGCCATTCATCTTTTGCGTTCCAGATTTCATCCACTTCGTCAATATTAGGAAGCGGATACGCACTTAAAATATGAAAATATCTTCCCTTGACCGTGGATTCTTCTAATACCACGTTGATTTTGTTCATTGGAAATAATTGATTCCAATTCGTCCCCATAACAATTCCTTCTCCGATGGGATACGGAAATTCAAAAACATATTCTTCTGTCTTGCAGCACCCGTTTTGGACCCATGTTGTAATGGAATCCAAATTATTTAATAAACAAGTGTAAATCATTTCTGATAATTGATCTAAGGTTGTATTATTTGAAAATTTTGTTACAGACACAATTTCTTCTTTTTTAAATACTTTTTTCTTAATCCGCTGTTTCATCTCAGCATGGCTGATATCCAAGTGTCTGCTCAATGCATGGTTATAACCATGATAAGCAAGAAATAATTCTTGACGTCTGGTATCCTCAATTTCTTTCCTGATTTGCGCTTTAATTACATTTTCCATACTTGTTCCTTTCTGCCTGTAAAGTGGGCATAAAAAAGGCCGGCTCTACAGAGTCGGCTGATTAAATGATATTATCGAACATGATGATTGCTGCTTCCGTCTTTATCATTCACTACCTGATAAGCACTCACACCAGAAGCATCTAATAAATAGGTGAGATATAATTCGTTATTCCTCTCACGGTTTGTCACATGAAAAACTCCCGTTTCCTTGGTAAGTTTTTCGCATTTTGCCCGCTGTACAATCTTATGGAACGTATCGGACGAAGCATTGGTCGTACAATACCACTGCCCATTTTTGTCTTTGGTCATTCTGCAGCTATAAAAACTGCGGACCAAAACTCTACGGACAAAATTTTTTAAATCAGAACTGACTCTGTAAGTTTTCATCTGTTCTCCTCCTCTTCTTGTATAATCGTTCTATTATTAGTATGAAAAATGCCAAAAAAAATAGCATAGCAAATCTTATTGATCTGCCATGCTGCATTATCTTTAAAGATCTAGGATTGCGAATCGTGGAAATAGTTCAGTCCTAATGCTTAAAGACATTTCCTTAGACCTCTTTTATTCCGAAATGTGGAACTTATAAAAAAGAAATCATAAAATCGGCTATACTACTATTGGGGTTTTCGTAAGGGGATGATTTCTTTTCTAAATAAAGTATATAACAAAAAAATGAAGAATGCAATCTTTTTTTCAAAGCCTCTCCGAGTGTGGGATTACATCTAAAAAAATATTTAAGGTAACGGGCGATAATTTTCGGTTACTTGTATCCGAATAGTTCACAGGCGAAACAATATGAATTCTCTTCTTTTCTTATCCTTATTGTACAGCATGTGTATATTTTGTGCAAATTTTGTCCAAAAAAAAGCCCAGCATCAAACTGGACTTTTTCTATGTTCAATTATTCTGTTTCCATTCTCCGTTTTCAATCTTTTCATAAGGAAGTTTCATTAATTTTGCCACCTGTTCTGAAAGATTCAAATATCTCGTAGGTGATAGATTGGCAGATTTTGCATGTCTTTGAATGATATCGTTTAAGGCCAGATACACATCAATAGCCGTTCCTCCATTTGGATATTTTAATTGGAGTTCTTCCTCGACTGTTTCAGCAGTTGATTTTGGAAGGAAGGTGTATACTTCGCGTATTTCTTTGACGCATCCTGCTAGGTTGCGGATTGGAATATTTCCCATTCGCTCAATCTGTTCCTCGCACTCTTTAAAAAGTGTTCCAAGATACGCTACTTTTTCCTCGAATTTTTCAGTCTTCGCGTCACCTTTATGTTCCATTTCAATCCCTGCTCCTAATGTTGTTCGGATGCCGTCAGCATCATAAAAAACAGTAGCATATACCTTAGACAATCCCACATCGCTAGTGGAAAAACGGATACCGGCTTTTAATTTAGAAATTTTTGCACCTGCATCATTTAGCTTTAACCGAACACTTTCTTCCATCAAAGTATCGTTCAATAAGTATTCAACCATGAGATATTCATGGCTAACCATGCCATTGTCAAATTCATAATCTGGATGGTCTAGCATTAGCTGTTTTTCTAAATGCTCGATCAGTTCATCTGCTGGTAAAATTGCATATTCTTTCGATAATGCTGCGCTTACTTTCCCATCTCTTAATAGAATTTTACAATCGTCAGAATATAAAAGATAATCTCTTGTTAATCTCTCTGCTTTTTCATCAATCGGCAGGACTTGTTTACTCGGCTTTGTGTCAAAACGAAACATAGTTCCACAGTCATCATCTGCTCTTTTACATATACTGGAATAAGCGATTCTTCTCGTAGGATAAGCAATCACTTTATTCTTATATGGGAACACTAAAAATAATCCTGTGTCTTTGATACATTCTTCATTTTCCGTTTTTTCATAATCAATGTCTGGAATATCCATTGTATATCCATTTTTTTTGATCTTTAAATTGGAGCAACTTTGCGGGATAAAGAGTGGTTCATTTTTGATTCCAACAGCCGCCATCTCATTAATAAAAACATTTAACCATTCATCATTTTCCTTTCGAAACTTTAAGTATTCCCATAGTTCTTCTCTGCTTTTCAATTTTTTTACGCTTTCATCTGTTTCTAAATATTTTTTCATTTTGTATCCTCCTGAATTTTAAATTGAACATACAGATTTTTATATCTCCCTTCCTCTGTATATATTTGTTCTATGTATAGAATGATGATTCAGGATTAAAATAAAAAAAGACACGGAATATCCGTGTCTTCTTCTGTCATGTCCAATCCTTATTCCGTATATTCGTATACGAAACTTCTTGTGTTTTCTAAATAATAGTCCTGCTCAGTTTCGAAATAATCAACGAGACCTGAAAACTCCTGTCTTGTCTGTGCATTGTGCAAATGATTCATATATACTGGTTTATTATTATCTTGGATAATGACAGGGATTAAGTCATGTGCAAGACATTCTTTTAAAATAATCATACGCCCCACACGACCATTTCCATCTTGGAAGGGGTGGATGCTTTCAAACTTAGCATGAAGCTCTGCAACATCTTTAATAGAAATGGTTGATTTCTTATGGTATTCTTCTAAAAGTTCCTTCATCCGTTCGGGAACTTCTTGTGGAAGAGCAGTCTTGATATCCGATACTATATTAGCCCTTCTCTTATACTCACCAATCGCATATCCATTCGCAATATCTTCAAAGACACCTTCCTTTAAATTCCTATGCATGGTTTTGATGATTTCTTCAGATAACGGCTCATCCATGTGTTTTAACATATAATTGAACATTTTAAAATGCCCATTTAATTCTTCTATATCCTTGGTTCGAATGAGAACATCTGGTTCAGAAGACACCGTTCCTGTTTCAAAAATAGAAGCCGTCTGGCGCTCTGTTAAGGTGCTTCCCTCAATACGATTGGAGTTATACGCCATAGAGCGTTGTGTATAACCATATACACCGCTACGGTCTTGTTTTTGCTGTTCTATAAGAAAACGCTGTTTTAATCGTTTTACAAAATCAACAGTGTTCATGATATAATAGCCCCTTTCTTTAGATAATGTTATTGTATCATATTTAACTTGAATGACAAGAGCGAATTATTGCACTAGCTATTATGAATGCAGTTTTGGCAATATCCATAGTTAGAACATCCTTCCAGTGAGCATTCTTTATTAGTGAACTACTCGGATACAAGTAACCGAGAATTCCCGCCCGTCCTCTTAAGCTCTCCATTTCTCACTCGATGTATCGTTGCTACACGTTCCCCGGTTCCTACCACCGTAGGAGCGATCCAGCGTAATACCAGTTCTTTTCTTCCTTTTCCCACCCAGTAATGGTGCCAATGCGCCTTTCTTGTATGTGGACGCATGGCATGACGAATAGATGTTGTTTCTCTTGACTTACATTCTTTTTGCTGCTCTACATGAGCTTTCCGGTGTTTACGAACCTCAGAGCCATAAACAAAGCCACAATCCATTTTTCGGATTTCAGAGAACCTATTACGCACACGATTTGATGGGCGATAAGTATTCTTTGTTACAGCATTTTCTCTAATTTCTGCATTTTCAGAACATAGATACAATAATGCGTTGAGCATAAACATGACGAACTCTGGCCAATCTCTGTCACATTCTGAATCGCTGCAAGGAGTATCTTGATTCTTTGTGAGAATCAGTTTTCCATCCGGCTCATTTGCATCTACAAGAAACCTTCCTTTCCCCAACATGGTTTTCCCATCTTCACATAAACGCATTACATTGATGAGATATCCGTAACATTTTGTATCCTGATATTTCTGGATATGGATAAAGGCTCCGTGGAAATGACTGGAATATATTCCATCTTCAGCAAATTCCAGATAAAAAGTATGATAAGGCAATCGTTCAAGAATTCGTACCGGGATCTCTATTTCATCAATATCCGATAAGGAGAATTCTAATTCCGGATCAAAAGCATACACTTCTTTATCTCGTTTCCATAATTCTACAAATAAAAAACAGGCGATAAAATCAACTAGCAATGCTTTTTTTCTTTCTTTTTCCGGAAGATTTGAACTGATTCCAAACATAATCTTGATGATAAAATCTTGGTTTTTTATTAACCATTGATTCATTTCAGAAAACGGTCCTCGATATGAGTCTGTCAAAAAATCTGTATCATAATAAATAAATTTCATGCATTCTTGTGGATTTTCAGTTACTTCATCCATTACTTTTCTTAAGGCGCCGTTTGCATTTTCTTTTGCATTGGACATTCTTTTGCAAAAATCCAAAGGTGTATACCCCATAATATCCTCCTTAACTCGCATCCATGGTTAGTAACTTCTGGGTAGTGGCAATCTGTTCTGGAAAATTAAGTAAATACTGATCTGGATGACTCCAAACTTCCTGATAAGATTCCTTCCCTTCAAATTCATCAATGACTCCCTTTTCTTCTTTCGTCATATCCTCATATGACTTCTTTCCATAGCAAGGTGGAAGCCATCCTTTTTTTTGGGAGCCGTAAATGTTGAATTTTTTTAATAGCTCTTCATCCTTAAATGTGATATGACAGGTACCCTTCTTATAAAACGTCACGGTGAAGAACTTAAAATTGATATTTTTGGTTTGCTGCTCTTTTTCTGCTTTCTGAAGAATGACGTCAAGATAGTGGTCCGCATTTGTTGAACCAGACAAATAGTTGAATACTTTTTCTATATCACTTAGTTTCTTTGTTAAATCATACCGATATTCAAACCGATTCCAAATCTTTGAAAAAATATTATAAACAGGTATGATTACTTTTTTATTAATGATATGGGCTTTATTGGTCGCCCAGCCATTATAAAAGTGTATATTTCGACCTGTCTCTGGAAGCCATGAATATTCATGCGAAAGTTCATCAAATAGCTTTAAGATGCATTCCTCTATCCCATTTACTAAGTTCTGAGCCATTTCAATTTGTATCGTTTTGATATTGAATAGATTGAAATCGTAATCTTTTAACTTATGAACCATGGTGCTATATTGATCATATTGATTAGATGTCATATTCCCGGTAAAACGCTTATCTTTAAAAAGTGCATCCCAATATTTCCCACGAATCTCCCGTAGGATACGGTTCTCTCCGCCTTCTAAAAGATCATGATTACCATGTTTTAGCTGTAAAATCGGTTTTGAATAGTTACTTTCTTTAAGTTCGGACAATATATAAGGGCTAATGCTTCTGTATTCCCGAATCAGATTTAAACAGCTGTTACATTCTAGTTCGTAACGCATCACGATAGCTTTGATATAATCGTTCTCTGCTACATCTGTCATTTCTCCTTCCACTCCAGCGTCTTTTAATTGTGCCGCTTTTAATTCTTCATAGATCTTAGAAGAAAATTCTTTTTTAGGAATCCAAACTTTCACAATTGCTACTTCTACATCTGTCTTTCGATCTGCCTGTAGAAATGCCTCCTGATGAAAAGTAATACTTGCATCAAGTTCTTCTAGCTTCTGTATTAAAGCCTTCCTTCGGTTTGTATAGGGATTGCGGATTGTTTCTGCATTGATAATTGCAATGATTGCACCGCCATTCTTCTGAACTTCTAAAGCTTTCCACAGATGTTCATCTCCATTAGAAAACGGAAAGTTCGCACAGATAAGGTCGTAGTGTTTTGTCGTATGAAAGGTAAGAAAATCATCATATATCACACGCATATTTTTCCCTTTTAAAATTGACCTTAACTCTTCTTCAATTTCAATACAGTCAATGTCATATTCCATGTAGTTTTTTTCCGCCTTTTTTTGAAGATATTCTACAATATCTCCCTTCCCGGCAGAAGGCTCTAAAATTGTTTCTATCCTCTTAAAATCACAGCCTTCCGTTGCAATCTCAAATAAAGATTCTGGTGTTGGGTAAAATTCATCAAAGTTTTTCATCATGTATCCTCCTATTCTTTCTTTTCCCATTCGTTACAAGTGTCATCATAAAATGTTGAGGCACCATAGTTTTCTGATTCTTCGTTTTCACAATAAAAGTCCTCACTATGGTCCCAATCTCTCTTGTTGTATTTACATGATCCACATTCTTTTCTCATAGGTATCCTCCTTTTCTTGAACATTACAGATTTATGATTCTCCTTTCTTCCGTATAAATTTGTTCTACTTTTAGAATGTGAAACCAGATAGATAATAAAAAAAGAACGGTTTCCCGTTCCTTTTCACAAATACTCTAAAAAACATTCCAACACCTTATCCACTCCAAAACGAATGAAGTTTTCTGAAAGATTTTGCAATTCGATCAGGTCATAGTTTTTCAATCTTTTTTCAATAGCTGAAAGACTATTTGCTGACGGTGAAAATGTTTGCTGAATATGTAGAATGATTGTCTTGATATACCTCCTTTTTTTCACCTTTATTCCTCCTCACATTTTTCAGCCTTAATCTTTTAATTAAGCGTACTGGATTTTTTTTCGACATTCCTGCTGTCTTGCTTCTCTGACTGTATCGCAAAGAGACTCTTCAAAATCGAACTTTTTCCCTTTATAACAACTGGTCATCCCCTTATTATTGTATCGCTTACTCTTTTTATACTGTGTATTTAGGTACCGCGTTGTTAAAAGCGACATGATATTTTGGTTCGTGAAACAAAATCCCTTTGGATGGATACAAAATGCATTCATGGCTAAAACTAAGGAAGCTAATCCGGTATCCTGTGTGATTACCACATCATTTTTCTTACAATCTCTAAGAATCGCAAAATCAACAGCATCTTTCCCATGCGGAATCACTTTACTTTCGTAATCGTCACAACTTTCAATTTCATGGCTGTCATCGTGATATAGGATGATAGGAACCTTTAATTCTTTTCCGATTCTTGCAATTGTTCTTACTTTTCCGCAGCTATCTGCGTCTACTAAAATTCTCATATATTCACCTCCAAATACTTTTTCTTACTCATAGTATGAGAAATCTTTTCGCAAATAAAAAATGTAGGACAATGTTCTTACTTATATAGACACTACTATTATTCAAATTATTGTATTTTTTCTATTTTTCTTGTTTTATGGACGATAAAAAAAGCCCAGTAAGTTGGGCTTATTTTTAAATTTCCGGTATCCAGTTTTCCTGAACCCGTTTTAATCTGTTTTTCGGCACACAATGGATGAGAGCAGACTGAGCTGCAAGTGCCATGTCGATAACATAAAAATCTGTTCCATTTTGCATGATATCCATGCTCCACTGTCCTTCTAGCGGAATATCCTGTATTAGTTTTTCCACCTGTTCCAATACCAACTCCTTATTATCTTCATATCGCCGCATTAAAGTGTCCTCATGCATCCGGTAAACCACAGAGTCATGGATGTTATGTGAACTGTCCGCATCTGATTCCCCTTCAAACCTTTGTTTCATAATATCTGGATCCCAGTACGGATTAATCCCAAGAATCTCTTTTGTATCGAAATCCACGAATACCCGATATTCCGTGTGTAAAGGCATTCCCTGATAAATGCAGGGATTATCTTCTTTATCTTTGATGAATTCCCTTACCACCCATGTACGTGTGGTATTCATGCCATAATGCACAACGGAAATCAAAGGACTTGCTAACATACATGCTTGATGCTGGATATACATAAGGTACTCACCTAATTCCCGTACTTCTTTTGCTCCTACTACATGACAGTTACGGAAATTAAATTTGCTAGAAAAAACTCCTGTCTTTACAAAGTATTCCTGCGTTTCCTGAAGTCCAAATACTTTTACGCAGAACCGGTTCAAAACTTCCATTGTGCCGGGAGTTAGAGATTCGTATTGGATACGGTTTAACTGCAACAATGGAAGCGGCACGGTTAGAATTTTAGTCTTTGGAACCTGAAAGAAAGAATGCCTTTTGATGCCCTGTATCAATTGTGGAAACCAATTTTCCATAGAATTCCTATTTCTTCCTAAAATCTCATACATAATCGGTGTAAGGTCTAACAGGTCTAATCCGTTGCGGAACCGTTCATAAAAAGCTTTCCTTTTTTGTGGATTTCTTTCGGTTTCTGACTGCTGAAGAAACCAGAGTAGAATTTTATCTTCATCTTCTCTCAGATCAAAAGTACTATAAATCCCTGTTGCCTGTGGGCAGTTTTCCCTTGAAAAACAGTCTAAATCTTCCGCTGTAATCAATGCTTCCTCTGTGATTGAAAATCTATGATCTTGAAGTTTTACACCGTCCCATTCAAGAAGTTTGGAATTCGATAGGAATTCGTTAACAACTCGGTTGATACAGACTTCTTGCTCCGGTGTGAATCCGTCATTCGATGGCATGGATTTTTTTTGCTCATCAAATAAATTCCCAGTTTCCGGATTTTGATCAATAGCATAGTATTGGTATGAATCCTCAAATCGTTGCAATGCTTCTGGCGTTGTTTTTAAAAAGCTGGCCAACTCTTTCTGATCTAACTTTTCTTTCTTTTGCATCGATGCTTTCATAAAAATTTCCTCCATATATATACTCGACAACGATATCTCCTACCTTCATATCATCATAATCGGCGTTGGTATTAACAATGCATACACTTCCTGTATGGATTGCTGGTTCCATAGAGCCGGATTTCACGACATATAATTCGTGTCCTGTTAATAAGAGCACTAAGTACCCCACTACGGCAGCGACCAGTATCCATGTAATTAAATCCAAAACAATACGAACAATTTTCTTCATTTTTCCTCGCAAGATCATTCCTGCGCCTCCTTTCCTTTTCATATTATTAGTATGATAAAAAAGGAAAGTTCATTTTGAGAATGTGAACTACTCGGATACAAGTAACCGAGAATTCCCGCCCGTCCTCTTAAAAATATAAGCGCTCATCGTTTCCGATGAACGCATCAAGGGCGAAAAAGAAGCTTTTCCGTCTTTCATCTCGGATTATAACATACAAGTTCTTCTTTTTCCGCTGAATATCGTACCATAGTTTTCTTTTTCGTGCAACAATAAAGTCCCAGCTTTTGCGCTAGGACTTTGTAATTAGTTAGGCTGCGATTTTCTGTATCTGCCAAATCCCTCTTCCGGTCGGCGTAAACGACTCATAAAGCTGCAGGGTCTGTCGCACTTTTTCTTTCCAGTGAAGATTCTTTTTTACTTTTGCATACCCTTCTACCTCTTGATATATCTGTGGTAAAGAAGCCTCTCCACCTAGCTTGTGCAATACAGCATATACCACATCTTTCCAAGTCGCGCTTTGACTATCTCGAATATCTAGCCTATGCTTCTTCGGTACACTAAAATAAAGAAGATATGGTTCCGTCTTTTTTGTTACCATGAGATACTCATGAACCAAGGGAACAAAATTTTTTCTAGCGTATGTTTTCCGAAAAGAATTTGCATTATATTGAGATTTTACTATGATCTGCTGCATTTCTCCCGGTTTAACAATATCTAAGAACATCGAATGAAATACCTTATTCCTACGGACATCTCCCATTAGGATTCCCATATAAGCACCCGGTGTCATAGACGCATAATATTTCATGATCACTTGATTCAATGTTTTCATGAAAATATCCCAAGGCATTTGTCCAAGGTCGCTCTTTGACAGAACCCCTGTAGGGTCTTGATACATGTGTCCGGCATAAGGAATCCCGATTTCTTTTCCGTAAGGCGGGTGCATGAACAATAAATCCGCATCGCAAAAAGATTCCGGCACCTCATCGCTAATCGCATCCACACATAAGATTCCCGGTCTTACCGGTGTAGGATTGATGTCTGCACCAACATACTGGATATCCATATCCTTTGCTACGTCATAACCTGTGCCAGAGCCGGAAAATAATTCTGCCATTTTTTTGATTCCATACTTCCAGATTAAAAACGCTTGTACATACCCCGAACAATTTCCTCTATACTGGTTGTCTCCCCATGGTCCTCTATCAGGGAAGGATAAGATTGTAGAATCATTTTCTTGCAAAATCTGTATGATCTTTTTATATTCCATAAGGGCTCCTCCTAATAACTGATATCCAATTGATAGTCTGGCTGCCCCAACAATTCTGCACAACGGCTGCGTGTTTTTTCATCCAATGAAATGCACTCAACTGTATTTTTTGTAAAGATTGCACTATGTCCCGTTACATACCGTAGCTTTTCATGGCCTGCTTCCACCACAATACAAGCTTCTCCCTCTAAGAGTAACTCTTGTAATTTTGGAATCGCTTGATCTTCATCTTCCAGATAAAAAACCGATTCCATACTAAACGCGACCAGATCCTGTTCCGTGATTGCTTCTTTCTTTTTATTGTCTTTGGTGAAGAGATGTGCATCCGGAAGATACATTTTCATCCATTTTAAAAAATTCTTCATATTATTTACGTGAAAATAGTTACTTCTTGCATAAGCTTCGTAATTAGCCATAATAGTTATCCTCCTCAATATTCCTATTCCGTAATTCCATCAGATCCGTTCGGGTACAGTACGATATATTCTTTATCCGGGATCAATTTCTGTTCAATCATAAACTGAATAAGATCTGGTATGGAGTGGAATTTGTCTTGATATAAATCCTTTAAAAGCATCATTCCACCGTCTTCCTCAGAAAAATCATCTCCATCGTAACTTAAGAAATCGTAATTTATATAATCAATATATCCTTCCTGCTTATCTTCATATAACAGGTTATCTCCTGTTCCTTCATTGATCTTTACGAATCCTACATCCTTGTTCCATATTAAAATATCACTCTGCATTTGTTATCCTCCTACATGATTTATTCGACTAACTCTGTGTAACACCTTACCATTTTTTTGATGTCCCCTGACCTAAAATGACACCAAATTCTTTCTCATCAAATAAGTTTTTATAACTCATTCTTCATCGCTCCAATCTAATTTCTGACTGCATTTTGAACAATAGGTAATACTAAAAATGGATCAATTCTTTGACCAGATCTGTTATCCTCCTTTTATTTTTTTTATGCCTAACATTTATGATCACTCCTTTCTTCTTTTATTTGGTCCTATTTATAGAATGCCTAACATATAAAAAAATAAAAAAAGGAACCGCATTTTGCAATTCCTTTCAAAGTGTTAAAAGATACTCCGATGTATGGATTGTCTGCTTTAACAACCACTTTTTCTTGGATTTTCCATTTTTATCAAAAATAAAAAAACGGATCGCATACAGATAGGTTTCACGTTCTTTTTTTAAAAATTCTGTTGCGACTTCTTTATTTGGTAATACGACTCCATCTTCCCAATGGATTTTCTCATCCATTATATCAATCATTCCCTGTACTTCCATCTGAAGAGTCAACTTTTCCTCTATCTTCTTCCGGTCAACGTCCTCTGGATATTCCAAAAAATAAATCACTCCCTTTTTCTCCCTTCCATCTTATCTCAATAGCTTCCTTTTTGGTACCTTTAGTAAAAAAACACCAATCCTCTTCCAATATATTCCCCTGACAATTTGCTTGAAACTCTTTCCACATCTTTTCTACATTGTCTTCCCAATAAACTATTTTTAAAGTCAATTGACTATTTTGAAAATTTGGTAAGACGATGTTTCTTACTACATGATCCCAATCACCACCGGCAAGACCACATCCGGTATAACCCGGAATCGCTGTTAGAATGATAAAATAGAAAAACAATAATATTTCAATGCATCTCAATATATTCAATCACACCTAAATGACGATACCAGTTAAAATCAACTGGAAGATAAGTCGCCAGTTTATTCTGAATCTCTAATTTCATTTCAGTTACAGAGTGATAGGATTCCCGCTCTAAAAAATCTATGGGAGTGACCGGCTTTTCTAGCAAGATTACAAAAGCCTCTTTGCAAAAGATCGTCCTTTTCCTTTGAAACGGAATAAATCGGATATGCCCTTCTACGTTGATTTTGTCCTGAAGCGGCAAAATCTCAAATTCCCGCTTACTTCTAGGAATAGAGCAGGGGAATTTAATTTCAGAAAATGACCACATTTTCATTTTTATCATTTCTTCCAATCTGATCCGTTCCTCATAATTGACTCGTTTCATCCCCCGTTTAACCACTGCTTTGAATTCATTCCGATTTAAGAAAAATACGGCTTCCGTTTTTGCCTGATACGTCATGATACTCTCCTCCTTAAAACTCCTCTTTGTAAATGTACTGGACATATCCAATATGTTGTTCCCAGTCAAATCCTTTTTTTACATAAGTTCCAATCTTCGCCCGGAACTCATTTTTAAGTTCACGATAATTTTCATAGGACTGATGTGCAAAAAAGGCATCCGGCTGTACAGACTTATCCGCAAACAACAGGAAAAAATCCCCACGCATTGCCATTGTATGGTTAAGGTCAAATTCGCTGGTATTTTTTGAACTTAGCAATGAAAATAGAATTGGACCTTCAACTTCATTTCTTTTTAATAGATGAATGATGCAAGTTTTTTGATTAAGGTAAGTTGGGACGCTACATGGAATTTCAATCTCACATAATCCAAGATCTGCTCGATATTTATTTTCCTCTTGTTCTTCCAATATTTGTTTCATTTCTTTCGTAGACAGCAATAAAGCTGCTCTTTGCTTCTGACGTAACAACATATCTTTTTCTCCAATTCATATTATCTTCCATAAAAATATAACTCAGCATAAAGAATCAGGCCTTTAAATTTACTTTTCATAAATGGTTCAATCTGCTTTTGCTCTATGTACTCCGCAAATGTCTCTAACCCTATATGTTCAGTTTCTTGATATTCAATGTGAATGTTTTCATTTACATCCTTCCAAAAAACGATATCTTTTCCGGGAAAAACATTTGTTACTGTAAAAATATTTTCACGTAATAAGAGAATTCCACTGCCGAGCAACATGCCTTCATTTAAGCATACACTCCCGGCAATCTGCATCTGCCCCAATACGGATACCGTTCCGCCCAATCTTGCTTGCCCAGCCAAAACAGAATGGCCGCCGATACAGGATGTTCCGCTCATTTCTGCATTTCCACATACTCTGGCATGATGTTTTACTACTGAATGCCCACAAATACATGCATCTCCACTGATCGCGGCGTGGTCATAAATATTGCTATGGTCTAAAATTCTTGCTGAATCTTCAACAAGGGAACTTCCTGTAATAATAGCTGCCCCTTTTACAATCGCATGCCCCTTGATTTTTGCATCGCCAGCAATCAGAGAATTTCCATTGATACTTGCCATGTCGTAAATCCCTGCATTTTCTATAACCGCAGAACCTTCAAAAATCCAACATATACCTTCCTGTGATAAGTTTTTTTCGTTCTCTACGAAGCCTCCAATGTCTCCTTTTTTAACGCAAATATCAGGATACGCCATAAAAGAACGTAATGCTCGAATTTTATAAACCTTTTTTGTTCCTAAATAATAGGAATCATCCAGTAACTCATATTTTTTTATTTTCATAAATCAATTCTCCTTTGTGCAAAATAGATTGTCATATATTTAGTATGTAAAAAGAGGTAAACTAATTTTTTCTCAGACAAAAAAAAAGAAAGTCTTTTCAGGCTTTCTTTTTCTTGAATTTAGGCACATAAGCAAATACGAGAATGATATCTCCTATCCAGTTCGTTTACAAAAGCCAGCGCCAAGTCCTTTGCGTAAGTAGTTTTATAATTCGCATAAAAATGATCTACTTCAGTAATTACAGCTTCCCAGAATTCATCGTTTTCCGGAAAGATGCCTTTTTCATCTCCATCAATATATTTTTTCACGATTGGAATATAATCTGCAATAAGTTCGTAGTAAAAACATCCCTTTCTTATTGTTTCTGGAGAAATATTGCATTGACGACAACGCAGAATCTCTGCTTCTAAAGCGAACTGCAGTGCGTTCATATAAGAACTGCAATCATAAGGGCAGATACTGGTAACAAAAGAAAAATCATTCTTCACTAAATCAAAAAGATTATCTGCTTTCAATAGATCTGTCCCTATATATTTTCGTAAAATTTGATAATAACCGTTGAATGCATTATAAAACGGTGTTCCTTTTTCAAACGTGCATTTTTTCATTTCCACACCTTCTTTTCTGAAATCCTCCTAATTCTCTTCTGTTTCCCTTAATACCCCGGCATTAACCGCCAGCGCAATTGGAACGATTGAAATAAATAAGTATAAGATTGCCTCTATGATACTTAGTGAATCTGCTTCTAATCCTCCGGTGGTGCCCGCAATGGAAAGTAATCCCATTGCAAAAAGAATCTCCCAAAACTTTTCTTTAATACTGTGTTTTTTGTGCCCTATCATACTCCTGCTCCTTTCTTCTGTGATTATGTTTCTAGTAATAGTGTGCAAAAGTATGATGAAAATAAAAAAAAGCCACCCTAAGCGGCTTTTTATCCAATGTGTCGTAAAACCCCTGCTTTAGCGGTGGGGAGTGTCAAAACTCTTTAATGGAAATTCCATATACTTCCATAATTTCTTCCAAAATAGCTTTTGTATCTTCGTTCGCTTTTGAATTGTCTACGTTTAACGTGGTTATCAGGTAGAATCCATCTCTTAGCTGATCCATTTTAATAATACTGATACATGGATATAGCGTACAATTGCCCTCAGATTGATTATAATCCATTTCCATTAACCAGAAATTCTCTTTTTCAATTAGATCAAATGCTTTGAAATCCTGTATGTTCTTTAATTTATGGATTCTTGCATACTCTTGTTGATATGCTTCATTTAAAAACGTTCCAGCTGTCTCTTCTTTTTCTTCTTTAATAGATACAGCTATACTGATTCCATTTAATGAAGCGTATGCTTCTGTCCCTTGCTGTGTCTGATTTTCAGATATTGGAAGATAGGTTTCTACAGATATATTTTCATTTTGAAGTTGGATCTTTTTTAAATATTGATACGGCGAATCTTCCGCTTTTGCATCTCCGATTTCTACATAAGGTTCTAGTTCTTTTCTTGATTCTTTTGGCTCTTCTTTGCTGCATCCGCTGATCAGCAAAGAACAAACAAGAAGAGCAAATATAATTCTTTTCATTTCTTCCTCCTGATTTTCTACGCTTACGTGCTTGTTTTTTCCTTTTATAATAGTATGAAAAAAAGGCTGAGGTTAAAAAAGACTGGCATTAACCAGTCTCTTTCCTATGCAGTCCGAATTAATCCTCCGAACTGCCTTTTAATTCCTATAGACCCCATTTCTGTGAATGGTCCTACGGAATAAATCGTAATGATTTCCTCCTCTTTCCCAGATGGACGTTCATATTTCCAGTCCTCTGTTTCATTTCCTACAAATAAGACATCATAGACCGTTCCGATCTCTCGAAGCGTACTGCAGATAACATGATATGGATATAATCCTTCATCCTTTGCAACTTGCACTGCTTTTTCTGCATTCTCATCCAGATGATAAAGAAAACCGCCAATACTCATCATAACTTCATTTTTCTCCTGCAGCCTTTTGATCGTATTTGGTAAAATCCTCAGACATCGCATACGGCTAACGGCTTCTTCTTTGTAGGTCTGCTCTGAGGCTGCTTGAACGTTCTTTATTTCCGGATAGGTATAGCAGCCTGTTTCATTCAGGTCCATAAACAGTCTTTTCAGTTTTTCCTTTGCCTGCATTTCCAGAATAAATTCCTTCTCACTCAATGATTCCATGGTTTCTTTTTCAATCTCTTTTGACAGATATTTCATATCGAAAACCCAACCATATTTGTGATACTTCTCAAGAATATCTTTTGATTCCTGAACAAACTTAAGTAATTTCTGATAAGTAGAAAATGTCCTACTCTTATCTACTGTACCTCGTTTTGCCTTTGTTTTTCCAATATAATGAACGTACCCAACATATCCATTACAAGATTTACTTGTTAGGGCGATTCCCATGGGGCGCAGAACCATGTTTAGGGATAACTCACCTTTTATTATGCGTTGTCCTTTTATTACATCCACTTTTCTCCAATCCATTGTGACTTCTCCATTATGGATATCAAATGTCCATCCTTGCTGACTATCTAAAATTATGGAACATTCTTCAAAAAGTATGGATCGGATTAAATGATCCATTGCATGTGCTAGCTTATCAATATTTGGAAAACTGATAATTCTTTTGAACGTGTCATAAGAGTCCTTTTTACTTTCCTTTACGTTAAATGTGACTTGATACTTCATGATTTCCTCCTTTACATCTCCACTCTTCTTTTATCATGTTTCTATTAATAGAATGATAGACGTAAAACAAAATAAAAAAATCTCCTTCTTTTGATAGGGGCGTATTGACTCTACAACATAATATAATTTTACATATAGATTGAGTCATTTGATTCTCTTAAAAAAAATAAAAAATCCTATTTTTTAAGGATTTTTTATTAGAATAATTTATTATATTTTCAGATTTTATTTTATGAGATGAAGAGAACAATATAGCACCTAATTTAATGTGAAATTTGTAATATTATTCATTTTATTTTTTTATTTTAGAATGCAAAAGTAGAAAAACATGCAACAAACAACAGATTTATTTAGTATTATTTGGTGTTAAGTGATACTATATAAAGTATAAATAGGTATTATATGATACAATATAATGTGCAATAAGATTACTTCAATGATGTAATTGAATTGAACCCATAGACGTCCGGAAAACACATGGCGAAACGGATATCCACCTCGTTTTTGTCCTTCATGACCGAATTGACCTCTCCGCCAATGTAGCGGGCTGGTTTTTCTATGCTCAATAATATATCATCGCTTAAAGCTAATTTTCTCATATATTTCCTTTCTGTTTTCATATATACTTTATAGATTCTTTCAAACCTGTTTTTGACTTTTCAAAATGAAAATTTGACATGTGATCAAAATCATCCAATTTATACCATTATATACATTTTAGGGAAGAACTTCAAGAGATTCCTGAATGTCCATATCACTTGTTACAGCCTCTACTACGTTTTCACTGCTCACATTCCAGATTTTGTTATGATTATGTTCCATGGATAAAAATACGGCAAGAAGAAGGATACAGAAAAATGTTCGAATTCCCAATGTTCCACCCGGAAGTTCATCCTCCGTTCCGTAGAGATCTTCATATACTGCATGGTACCGCGGATGGACTGCAGGCGGTGCAGTGGAGTCACTATATCTTTGTCTTGTCAGTTCTAAAAGCTCTTTGCGTCGTCGTTCCGAATCATTCATAAAGCCGGGCACCTTCTTTTTTATAAGAAGTATATGCCCGGCTTTCTTTTCTTATTCCTGTGATGTCCCCATGCAAACTCAGACAAAATCACAGTTTTTGTATGCTATTCGCGGTCTGAGAGTTCCTGTGTAATATCTTCCCATGATAATCCACGTTCCACCATAAGAACCATCAGATGATAGAGGAGATCTGCCACTTCGTATTTCAATTCTTCCAGATTCGGATTTTTAGCTGCAATAACCGTCTCTGTCGCTTCCTCTCCTACTTTTTTCAATATTTTATCAATTCCTTTTTCAAACAAATAATTCGTATAAGAGCCTTCTTTTGGATTCTGTTTACGATCCACGATCGTATGATATACATGTTCAAAGATACGCTGTGGATTGGCTTTTTCATCGTCTGTTCCGGCTAACGGCTGGAAGAAACAGGTCGGATTACCTGTATGACACGCAGCGCCAATCTGATCAACCTTCGCAAGCAATGTATCTTTATCACAATCAATGGTCAAAGACTTTACATATTGGAAATGTCCGCTCGTCTCACCTTTTACCCACAATGCGTTTCTGCTTCTGCTGTAATAGGTCATTTTCCCGGTTTTAATCGTCTTATCGAAAGCTTCTTCGTTCATATATGCAAGCATAAGTACATCCTTTGTCTTATAGTGCTGTACAATCACCGGAAGCAGTCCCTGCTCATTTAGCTTGAACTGAGAAAAATCCATAATACTTTCAAAGGAGGTCATTTTAATTCCTTCTTGCTTGCATTCCTCTTTAAATGTCACAAAATCCATGTTGGACTGGCTGATATATTTTCCCGATAACCCTTTGACTCCCGGACATTTTAAAATCTTAAATAATTCCGGTTTCTCTTCTGTGTCGGTAAGAATAACACATGGTATATCTGTCACGTTCATCACGGAATTAAGGTCCAGACGATGCATGAAGATGATTTCACTTGTAAAATCCTCAATGATCTGTTGATGTTTAAACAAAGCGTCAAAATCATTGAGTGATACTGCGATCTTTTCTTTTCCGAACCGCTTTGCAGCCTCTTCGACTTCAGCAACACTCCCCGGTTTTGAGAAATTAAGCATTGCTCGTTTCGCGCCGGCATACAGAATCTTCTTAACATCCTCAAGACGTTTGATGTTGCCGCCGGCAACCATCGGAATACTGATGTTACGATTAATCTTTCGCATAAGATCAATACTGTTATCATGATCTTCGTCTGAATCAGACAGATCAAATACAAGCAGTTCATCCGCCCCATGATCACTGTAATATCTGGCAAGCTTCACCGCATCCTCACAGAGAACCGTTTTATCATTCACCCATTTTACTACTTTTCCGCCTGCAATAAAGATGCAGGGAATTAATCTTTTATAACTCATATTACTACAACTCCTTTAAAGACTTCCCTTTGTTGTCCATGCTCCTGTAATGCGGGGTTCTTCCATTACAGCCATGTCAAGGGCTTTACCGAAGCTCTTGAACAACGCTTCAGCCATATGGTGATTATTTCCACCATCTAAGATCTTAAGATGAAGATTCATGGCAGCACTATACGATACCGCATAGAAAAATTCTTTCACCATTTCTGTATCCATCTCTCCAAGTCGGGGAACTGTAAATTCCGCGTCAAAATTAAGATACGGTCTTCCTGACAGATCTACTGCGCACAGTGCCAACGTCTCGTCCATCGGAAGGATCATGTGACCATAACGCTTAATTCCCGCCTTGTCACCAAGCGCTTCCCGTATCGCTGTACCGAGAACAATTCCGGTATCTTCAATTGTATGATGACAGTCTACGTCCAGATCACCGCTTACGGATACATTCAGATCAAACAGACCATGCCTTGCAAACCCATCCAGCATATGATCAAAAAAACCGATGCCTGTATGAATCTTATTATTTCCGGTTCCGTCAAGATTTAAAGTAAGGGAAATATTCGTCTCTTTTGTTTTTCTTTCACATTTTGCAATTCGATTCATAAGATATTCTCCTATTCCTTATTAAATCGTACATGGATAGAATTGGCATGAGCGGTAAGCCGTTCGGCTGCTGCAAAGCTTTCAATATCTTCATGTACTTTCTCCAATGCCTCTTTTGAATAAGCGATAATACTTGATTTTTTGATAAAATCATCCACGGACAGCGGGGAGAAAAATTTTGCGGTTCCATTTGTCGGAAGTACATGGTTCGGACCTGCAAAATAATCACCCAGCGGTTCACTGGAATATTCACCGATAAAAATCGCTCCTGCATTTCGAATCTTTGTCATCACATCATACGGATTTTTCGTCTGAATCTCAAGGTGTTCGGAAGCAATCTCATTTGCAATACTGATAGCTTCATCCATGGATTCTGCAATTAAAATATATCCATAGTTATCCAGTGACTTCTGAATGATTTCTTTTCTGGACAGCTGTGCTGTAAAACGATCTACTTCTTTTGATACCGCGTCTGCAAGCTCTTCGCTTGTTGTGACAAGAATGGCAGAGGCAAGTTCATCGTGTTCTGCCTGAGATAATAAGTCAGCTGCCACATAAGACGGGTTGGCAGAATCGTCTGCGATTACAAGAATCTCACTGGGACCGGCAATCGCATCGATACTTACATGACCGTAGACCGCCTTTTTGGCAAGGGCAACGTATATATTGCCCGGTCCTACGATCTTATCTACTTTAGGTATGCTCTCTGTTCCGTATGCCAACGCTCCAATTGCCTGTGCACCGCCAATCTTATATACCACATCAGCTCCGGCTTCTTTTGCGGCCACTAACGTTGTCGGCGTAACTTTTCCATTTTTATCAGGAGGTGTGACCATAATGATTTCATCTACTCCCGCCGCCTTAGCAGGCGCAATATTCATTAATACAGACGATGGATATGCGGCTTTCCCACCCGGTACATAGACACCGACTCTTGCTAAGGCCGTCACTTTCTGACCAAGGATTGTTCCGTCCGGTCGGCTGTCAAACCAACTGTTCTGTCTCTGCTTTTCATGATAAGTGCGAATATTATGTAATGCTCTGCGGATAATCCCAAGAAGTTCCTCGTCAATCTGATCATAGGCTTCCTGAATCTCCTGCTCTGTCACCCGTACAGTTTCTGCATCTAGATGCGCTCCGTCAAATCTGGCAGTATAACCAAACAGAGCTTCGTCACCTTCCCGTTTTACATCCTCCAGAATTTTAGCCACATCTTTCTCATAAGCGCTGTATTGATTCGGGCTGCGCTTCAGCAAATCTTCCAGAAGATTCTTTTTTGTTTCCTGATCTAACCGCTGTATTTTCATTATTTTCTCACCTCTATAACTGCATTCTAAGTTTCATTAACAGCGTTTTTATACGCTCACTTTCCATACGCATACTTACCGGATTTACGATCATTCTTGCAGAAAGCGGACACACTTCCTCCAAAACTTCCAGACCATTTTCTTTCAGTGTAGAACCGGTTTCCACGATATCTACGATTACTTCTGACAATCCGACAATCGGGGCAAGTTCGATGGAACCGTTTAATTTGATAATTTCTACTGTCTGGTACTTTTTATTGTAAAAATAATCTTTTGCTATATTCGGATATTTTGTCGCCACACGGATCAGCTCATGGTGTTTAAGAAGCGCAGAAGCCTCTTTGGGACCACAGACACACATTCTGCATTTTCCATACCCAAGATCCAGCACCTCGTGAACCTTCCGGCCTTCCTCCAATATAGTATCTTTTCCGACAACACCGATATCCGCCGCACCGTATTCTACATAAGTCGGGACATCCGATCCCTTTGCCAGGAAAAATTTTAATTTCAGTTCTTCGTTTGTAAAGATCAGTTTTCGGGAATCAGGGTCCTTCATTTCTTCACAGGTAATTCCTATTCTCTCAAAAAGTTCCAATGTCTGTCTTGCAAGACGCCCTTTTCCCAGAGCAAATGTCAAATATCTCATTGTTCTATACTCCATTCTGTCCATTCACGATCTTGTGTTCACCGGTAACAAGGTTGACCATGGTAATCTCTTCTGTTTTCTTAAGGTAAATGAGATTGCCGGCATAATACTCTCTGCCATATTCCACATATTCTTCTAACAGACGATCTTTTGCCTTTTTGATCATTTCTACATTTTTCGCTTTTTTTCTTAAATCCTGTGCGAGAGCTACTGCTTTTTTTGTAACCTCATCGTCATACAGAATCAGTGTATTTTTTCTTGTATAAACGATTCTGAGCTTCTGACGATTCATGGCATTCATCAGTTCATCTACAACAATGGCAAAACCAATCGACGGAGAAGTCTTTCCGAATTTTTCCAACAGATGATCATAGCGCCCTCCCTTTACAATGGCATCCCCGGTTCCGTAAGTATATCCGCGGAAAATGATTCCCGTATAATAGCCATACGTCCCCATCATGCTCAGGTCAAAGGTTACATAATTTTCCACTCCGTAGACTGCAAGCATATCATAGATCTTCTCCAACCGTTTTACAGCCATAATCCCGGAAGAATTCGGCGCCAGATTTTTCGCTTTCGCAAGAATCTCAACACCACCTGTCAACTCTCCCAATGACACAAATGCTTCTTTTACACTCCGGGTAACGGCAATACTTTCCAGATATTCCTGAAGACCAAAATAGTTTCGGTTTCCGATCAGCTCTAACACCCGTTCCCGATCCTCTTCCTCTAAGCTGGCATCTTCCATTAAACTCTGAAAGAAATCAACATTTCCCACATTAATCTGAAATTCTTTCACGCCCACAGCAAGGAGCGCTTCAATGACCATTGCCAGCATTTCTGCATCTGCTTCTACAGAGTCGTCGCCGAGAAGCTCTGCGCCCATCTGCGTCACTTCTCTTAAACGCCCCTGATAACTGGAATGGTTAATAAATGTATTTCCTGTATAACACAAGCGGATTGGCAGCGTCTCGTCCGCGAATAAAGTGGAAGCTGCCCTTGCCACGGACGGAGTAATATCCGGTCTCAGAGCAAGTGTATTCCCTTCTTTATCGAAAAATTTATAGAGATCTTTCGAAGGAATCGTTCCAATCTCTTTGCGGAATACTTCCGAATACTCAAACATCGGAGTCTGAATATCATGGTAACCGTATAAATGCAGTGTCTTTTTCAGTCTGCTTTCCAGTGCCAGTTTTTTTCCGCATTCTACATTGTAAATATCCCGGACTCCCTCAGGAGTGTGTAATAATTTCTTCATAGTACCTCCCTGTTTCTCTGCTCGCTTTAGTGTGCTAACACATTAAAATATTTTAAATTATAAGCATTTTCCCTTTATTTGTCAAGTTCTTCACGAACAGTAAGATCAAGATTGATTCCATCCAGATAAGGCACCAGATAACCATTTTTTAAATTCAGAAAAAAACGAGGGTCCAGTTCATCAAATCGGATACTTTTTCTTCCGCCGTTTTCTGCTCTTTTTACATAGGTCAGAAGTTCCTCGCACCGCATATAATACAAAATATGTCTTGCAGAATAATAAATCAAAAGAAATGCAATTCCTTCTTGCCTTTCAAATGCCTGCATAAATTCCACCTGGTGTTCATGTACATTTTGAAGAGGAAATGTATCTGCGACGCACTCCTTCGCGTCAAAGCATATGGGAATTCCCTGTACAACCCCGATATAGTCTACGGTACTTCGCTGATCAAAATAAGCCAGTGTGATATGACGGTGTTCTTTATCCATTTTCACCGGTGTGATAGGCGTTGGTATTTTCTGGATCAGCGCAAGTTTCTGTTCCTGATACCGCTCATTGGTCCGGTTAATCATGTCTTCTAGTGTAGAACCTCTAAGGCCTCTTGAGTTCCATGTTCCCATTCTGTCTCCTTTATAATCTGGTAAAATTCTTTTGGCACAGGGGCAGTCACCCTCCTCTTTGATAATGCTTCAAAAGGCGGATCAAGCTTTGGAAAGATAAGCTCATATGCATGAAGAAGCTGCCATTTTAAATGATATTTTGTACGGTATCTTCCGTTGACCTTCTCTTCTCCGTATTTTGTATCTCCGATGAGAGGATGTCCGACGGAAGCAAGATGTGCACGGATCTGGTGTGTGCGCCCGGTGATCAAATGAACCTTCAACAGTGTCACATCTTTCTTCCATGCAATCGGCTCATATTCCGTCTCGATCGGAAGGTCATCTTTAAGAAGTCTGTTTTCCTGAACCCGCACTGTATTTGTCTTTTCATCCTTGTGAAGAAATCCACAAATATACTGCTTCTTGTCCACTCTACCCTTTACAAGGCAGAGATAATACTTTTTCATTGTTCTTTCTTTGAATAGTTCCCCTAATTTCTGAAGTCCGGCAAGACTTTTTCCGGCGGTAATGAGGCCGCTTGTGTTTCGATCCAGACGATTACAGATGGAAGGCTTAAAGGTTTTAAGGTCTTCTTGTTTTAAACTTCCGGTTTTCAACAGGTACTGAATCAAATATTCAACTACCGATACGTCATCAGCCTTTGACTTCTGGGACAAAAGTCCGGCGGGTTTGTTGAGGATCAGCACATGATCATCTTCATAAAGAACAGAAAGGCTGGTCTTAGGAAGCGTTTCATATCCGGCAGAAGCTTTCTCTTTTCCCGAGAATTTATCAATCGTTTCATCTGCAAGAAAAAATTTCACTTTGTCTCCGCAGTTCAATTTTTCGTTTCCGGTTGCTTTTTTCCCATTCAATACAATATTCTTTTTTCGAAGCATTTTATATAAAAACCCACCGGTCGCCTCTGACAGATATTTTTTTAAAAACTTGTCAAAACGCTGTCCTGCTTCATTTTCTTTGATCACAATTTCTCGCATAATATACTCTCTCTTACATGGATGTGCTTAAAATCAGGTTTTTGATCTTGTGTTCTCTTCTTTTTGTATCAGCATGATCAACAGCCGCCATGTTATTCATTCCCTCGGCTCTGGATAAAAATGCTGTATAATCATGGAAAACCTTTACGGTAATTTTTTCATAATGATTTTTTTCCAGCATATGTTTCAAAAACCTTGCTGTCTTAACTTCATCTGTCTTATCGCTGGATGCATATCCGCAGATGACATGTCCGGAAATCACGAAGACTTCTACAGGCATCATCTTATCATTCACAGTAAGAATCATGTCATACATTTTCGTAAGTAATGGTGCTTTTTCTTCAATTTCGTTATACTTCTTAGGTTCAATGCTCTTATGTGGTGCCATAGCAATAAATTCTACCAACATTTTGGCAGCAGGCAGACACCCTACCACAGCCACGACAGTAAGAAGATTCATCTTAGAACCTGTTTGCACATATCCGAGTATCACAAGTGCTGCCACAATTGCGAATTCAACAATCGCAAATATAAGATATTTCATCTTGCGGGCTTTGATATAGCCCGGCTGTCCCTTTTCTATTGTCATTTCAATCTTTACTCCTTATGTCTATACGTGATTGATGCGTCCCATAACATAAGCCACGAGCCCTGCCGGGCACAGTCTGGACGCAAGCTTTCCTGCTTTCATGGGAAGCAAATATACAGAATCACCCTTTCTCATAACAGCATCTTTTAATGCCTGTCGAACGACGTCTTTTGCTTCTGCCTCAACAAATTTCCGGCTGTCTCCCGCCAGCTCACCACTTCGAAGGAAGAATTCTGTTCTGACAGGTCCCGGACAGACTGCTGTAACACTGATTCCGTCTTTTCGCAATTCTTCCCGAATCGCTCTGGAGAAATTATATACATATGCCTTAGAAGCAGCATACACAGCAAATCCCGGCTGTGGAGTGAATGCCGCAACCGAAGCCAAATTCAGAATTCTGCTTCCTTTTGATAAATATGGCATACAGACCATACACATCTTCGTAAGCGCCTCGCAATTTACGCGGATCATACTGAGCTGCTCTTTTTGTTCTGCCTCTTTTAACGATCCTACTTTTCCAAAGCCCGCACTGTTGACCAGCATGCGAACGTCGCTCTTTGTCAGAAAAAGTTCACGGTCTATTTTCTCATAAATATAATCACGCTCCAGATCGCCATCGAAAATGCGCACCGGAATCGGTAATTCTTCTTTTAATTCTTTCAGTCGCTCTGTCCTTCTTGCTACAAGCCAGATCTCATCAAGACTTTGATACAGTCTTGGAATCTGTCTTGCAAATTCTCTTCCCATACCGGAAGAAGCGCCTGTTACAATTGCGATTCTCATGATTTTCTGCCCCCAGTTTTTTTCTTGTGAACATTACGGATTGTCTTTTTCTTCTTCCGTCCGTTCGCGGATTGTTTACCATCTGCTTTAGAATAATTACGTTCCTTTCCTGCTTCCGATCTCTTTGGGCGGATCAGACAATGTTTGTCATAGCCCACCAGATCCATGCGGTCTGCTTTTTTCAATGCCTCAAGAACCAAATCGTAGTTTTTCGGATTCCGATACTGGATCAATGCTCTCTGCATTGCTTTCTCATGCGGATTCTTCGGAACATATACCGGTTTCATATCTCTTGGATCAACGCCTGTATAGTACATACATGTTGAGATCGTAGATGGTGTCGGATAAAAGTCCTGTACCTGTTCCGGCATATAGCCAAGATCTCTTAAATATTCTGCCAGTTCCACCGCTTCTTTCATTGTCGAACCCGGATGTGAAGACATAAGATACGGAACAAGATACTGCTCCTTTCCTAATTGCTGATTGATTTTTTTATATTTTTTGACAAATGCCTGATAGACACTGTTTTTTGGCTTTCCCATTTTCGTAAGCACCGCATCTGCCACATGCTCCGGCGCCACTTTCAGCTGCCCACTGACATGGTGTTCGCACAATTCATAGAAAAACGTATCATCGGGATCAGCAAGTACATAGTCAAAACGAATCCCCGACCGGATAAACACTTTTTTTACATTCGGCAGCTCTCTTAACTTCTTTAAAAGTTCGATATAATCCTTGTGGTCTGCCTTCAGATTCTTACAAGGTGTCGGGAATAAACATTGTCGATTCTTACACACTCCATGCTCCAGCTGTTTATCGCAGGCAGGATGTCGGAAATCAGCAGTAGGGCCCCCCACATCGTGAATATAACCTTTGAAATCTTCTTCCCATATCATCTTTTTTGCTTCATTGACAAGGGACTCATGGCTTCTCGTCTGAATAATTCGTCCTTGATGAAATGTCAGTGCACAGAAATTACAGCCCCCAAAACATCCCCTGTTACTGATCAGACTGAATTTCACCTCACGGATTGCCGGAACGCCACCTGCTTCTTCGTAAGACGGGTGATAAGTTCTCATATAAGGATAGCTGTAAGTTCTATCCATCTCCGCCTGTGTAAGCGGTTTTGACGGTGGGTTCTGTATCACATACAAGTGCTCACCATACGCTTCTGCCATTCGCTTTCCTGTAAAGGGATCGGTATTGCAATATTGTGTATAAAAACTTTTTGCGTAGTTTAATTTCTCTTTTTTTAACTCTTCATAAGAAGGCAGAAGAATCGCATCATAGACGGAGTCCAGACTCTTCACCTTGCAGACTGTCCCGTCAATAAAGGTAATATCTTTGATATCAATTCCACTGTCAAGAGCCTCCGCAATTTCTACGATCGAACGCTCACCCATTCCATAAGAAATAAGATCTGCTCCTGAATCAAGTAAAATCGAACGCTTTAATTTATCCGACCAATAATCATAATGAGCAAGTCTTCGAAGGCTTGCTTCAATTCCACCTAAAATAATCGGCGTCTTTTTGTACACTTGACGGATAAGATTACTATATACAATTGCCGCATAATCAGGGCGTTTTCCCATGACTCCGCCCGGTGTATAGGCATCTGTTTTCCTTCGTTTCTTCGATACAGAATAATGGTTCACCATGGAGTCCATATTACCGGAAGACACAAGAAAGGCAAGTCTTGGTTCTCCAAATTCCATAATACTCTCCGGTTTCTTCCAATCCGGCTGAGAAATGATTCCCACTTTATATCCATGTGCCTCTAATGTACGCATAATAATGGCATGTCCAAAAGAAGGATGATCCACATAAGCATCCCCACATACATAGACAAAATCAAGCTGTTCCCAGCCCCGCTCTTCCATATCCCTTTTACAAATCGGTAAAAAACCATTGCTCATTATTTTAACACCTCATACGTCCCATTTTTAATATCGTTATAGTCTTGAATATAGTAATCTGCCAATTCACGTTTTTTGTCACGCTGAGGGGCAGAAAAATCATCCTCCACCGCACAGACAGTCATTCCTGCATTTTTTCCTGCCAAGATTCCCATTGGTACATCTTCAAATACAAGACAACGCCCAGGCTGTACGCCTATCTCTTTTGCCACCAGAAGGTAAACATCCGGTGCAGGTTTTCCGGCGCCTGCTTCACAGGCACATTTCACACTGTCAAATAAAGAACGGATCTTAAGCGCCTCCAGTGTATCATCCACCAGGGTTCGACCATTGCTGGTGGCAATTCCTGTTTTAATTCCTGCTTTTTTCAATGTATCAAGAAATTCCAGCGCCCCCTTCTTTAGCCCAACTTGAGTCACGTATCGTTCGTGCGCCATCTGTGTCCATTCATCCATCACTTCATCAATAGTCATAGACAGCGTTGGAAAAATATCAAGGAAATACTGCGCTACTTCTGTGTAACTCATTCCCTCCATTCCTTCATGGAAATTTTCCGGTTTCGTAAGATGATATTTTTCTAAATAGACATCATCAATATCCGGCCAGATCCACATGGAATCAATCAATGTTCCATCCATATCAAAGATGACTGCATCCACGTCTTTCAACAAATTTATCATAATTTTTCTAACTCCTCTTTTGTCAGTGGGCGGTATTCGCCGATACTTAAGTTTTCATCCAATACAAGTGTACCCATCCGAAGTCGTTTTAAATAAATCACTTCTTTGCCAACCGCTCGAAACATCCGCTTTACTTGGTGAAACTTTCCTTCCTGAATGGTCAGATGAATCTGGGAAATCTCATCCGATGTGATAATTTCAAGCTTTCCGGGCATTGTGATCTCCGGCTGTTCTAGGCTTCCGATATTGACTCCGTTTTCAAAACTTCTCACATCGTCTTCCGTCACCTTACCGGATACACGGGCAAAATAACATTTGTCCACATGTTTTTTCGGAGATAACAGACGATGTGCCAGCTCTCCATCATTTGTGATCAACAGAAGCCCTTCCGTGTCCTTATCCAGTCTCCCTACCGGAAACAGATCTTTTCTCTTCTTCTCTTGGATGAGATCCACAACAGTCTGGCAGCTTCGATCCTCAGTTGCTGAAATAACTCCGGCTGGTTTATTTAACATATAATATTCAAAGCTTTCATATCCAACTTTTTCTCCGTTTAAGCAGACTTCTTGAACTGTTTGCTCCACTTTTGTCTCTGGTTTTTTCACAACTGCACCATTCACAGATACCTGCCCGCTTCGAATCAATTTCTTCACTTCCTGTCTTGTCCCACATCCCATATCTGCCAAATATTTATCCAATCTGATCATTAACAAAGCCTCCATCCCGGAAGATATTTATTTTTCAAAGTACCTCCGGCAATCTTTCCCCATCCGAGAGGATATCCATCTACACAGACAAGATGCCAGCCTTTCGCTTTTTTGTCTGCCAAGTCGTCCACCTCCAGAGTTTCGCCTTTAAGGTAGCGGCTAATTCTGTCATCTTCAGAGGAAATATCGATAATTTTCTTATATTCTTCTTTTTTCAGACACATAGCAAGCGCCTGACTTGGCTCAAAACGATTTTTCTTAAGTTCACCCAACAATAAACCTGTACGAAGGAAACGGATTCCCTTTACATCCGGTAAATCTTCCGGCATATAATAGACACGCTCCCCGTGAATATCAAGACGGTTTGCATCCATCTCCCAAGAAATATCTTGAAAGAATAATTCCAAATCTTCCGGAAGTTTCTTTCCTCTCTTTCTCGCTGAACCCTTTGTGGCAGCAGTCTTTTCTGCCAGTCGTTTGGCTTCTGCTTTTTCATCCCCTTTTCTAAGAAGCGCCAGATAATGACCTTCTCCTTTCATTTTGTGCGGGAATATGCGGACTGTTTTTTCATACTCTTTGTCCTTACTTTTTGTAAGTTCCGGAATTCCTTTTTCAAATCCCTCATAAGGAGCAATATCCAAAATCTCAAATTCCGGATAAGCATTTTTTAAATATTCAATGCTTCCTTCATTCTCTCTTCCGTCAAATGTACAAGTTGAATAGAGCATCAATCCCCCCGGCTTTAACATTCTTGCAGCCTGTGTGACAATGCTTTTCTGGATATTGGCAAAAAATTCCGGTCCATGTTCCTCCCATGCCTTTACCATTTTCTTGTCTTTTCTGAACATTCCCTCACCGGAGCATGGCGCATCAATAAGGATCTTATCAAAATATTCCTCAAAATAACTTTCCAGTTTTCCGGGCTCTTCGCTTAAAACAAGAACATTACCGATTCCAAATACTTCGATATTTTTAAGAAGCCCTTTGGCTCTGGAATTACTGATATCGTTCGCAATAAGTACGCCTTTGCCTTTTAATTTTGCTCCAAGCTCTGTCGCCTTGCCGCCCGGCGCCGCACATACATCCAGAACCTTATCCCCTGCTTCAATAGGGAGTCTGTTAGCCGGTGTCATGGCGCTTGGTTCCTGCAGATAATAAAGACCTGCAAAATAGTATGGATGCTTAGACGGAACTACAGATTCCCCTTCATAGTAGAATCCATTTTCAATCCACGGAATCGGCTGAATCTCAAATGGACAGATCTTTTTGAAATCTTCCACAGAAATTTTTCCGGTATTTACACGAAGACCATAATACCTTGGCTCTTCATAGCAGGCAATATATTCTGGGAATTCCTCTTTTAATAGTCCCTTCATTTTTTCTTCAAATATCTCTGGCAGCTTCATGCTGTTTCCTCCTGTAATAAACGACAATCTATTTCCTTAAGTGAATATAAACAATAATTACCCATAATAAATTATTATAGCACATCTATCCTTATAACTCAATTTTTGAACACATATTTCAACTTCTTACTTTCTAAATATTTCAAGACATAATAAGGATTCACACTCACTTCGTTTCCATTTTCATAGAAATAGATTCCTACATGTAAATGAACCGCAAAATTGCCTGTCGTACCTTCTGGTCCATAACCGGAATCTCCCATGAAGCCTAAAAGTTCTCCGGCCTTCACCCGCTCTCCTTCATTAATGTTAGAGTAGCTTTCCAAATGAGCGTAGTAATAATAAGTACCACTATCAGAAGTGATTCCAACTCGATATCCGCCTTTTTCCAGCCATCCAAGGTTTGTTACTACGCCATCCGTCATACTAACGATAGGATAAAGCCCTCTTTTATTAACAGAAGCCATAAGATCTGTCCCTTCATGGCCTCGTGCTCCTCCATAACTCCTGTCCTTCATCCAACTATTAATCAAGGATGTAGTTAAAGACTTATCCACGGAAGATTCGGCAACAGGGTAATAACTCACTTCGTTTTCCACATGCCGGAGAAAGCGAAGGCATTCTTTTGATAATAATGCGTCACCTTCCCTTTGTTCTGTCGAGAAAAATTGAGCGCGGTACTCCTGATCTTGTATCGTCTTTTTCCGACAAGTATTGCGCACTCCGATTTCAAGACATCGATTTGCGGTAAGTACAGAGAAAAAGGAACAAAGAAATAATAGTAAAATAATTCTTCCCGAATGAAATGCTTTCATAATTTTTCCTACACAACAACTTCTTAGCAATATATAGACGATGAAGTATTTTTATGATACAGAAATAAATTTCCACTAAAAAAGCCGGCAGAAAATATTTTCTGCCGACATCATAGATTCCTTCTGTTTATTTTAATCTTCTCATAAGCTCTTTGAGATAGTCCCATACACGCTCAGCGGAAGCAATGTCAAGACTCTCCTTAAAGGAATGAACGTCTCTAAGATCAGATCCGATAGATACGCAGTCCAGCTCCGGACGTTTGTTTAAGAATAATCCACACTCCAATCCGGCATGAACCGTAACGATTTCCGGTTCTTTTCCATACATGTCTTTATATGTATCTACCATAATTGTGCGAAGTTTTGATTCCGGTTTATATTCCCATCCCGGATATTCGCTCGCAACAACTATTTTTGCTCCGACAACTTTTGCACAACGGTCTAACTGTTCGCGAACCTGATATTTCTTACTCTCAAGAGAGCTGCGGATCTGATAGGAAGCTTTTACATAATTTTCTTCATCGTTTGTTTCTACTACTCCGAGATTTAAAGATGTCTCTACGCTTCCTGCAAGCTTTCTGCTGTACTCAATCACTCCGTTCGGACAAATGATCAAATAAGAGATTACACGATCTGTACTGTCTTTATCAAAAGCCGCAACAGACACATCAGGACTCTCGGCAACATCCACGGTAAGTGTTGGTTCGTCTCCCATAAATTCAGAATCCCATAACTTCTTCATCTCTTCAACGTGTTTTTTAACTTTATCTACCTCTTCAGGCTTTACAACAATCTTTGCCGTTGCGCTAAGAGCAATTACATTGTCTTTAGAACCGCCTGCAATTGTTTCAATAACAAAATCTACATCACGAGAAATGCGATCTAAAAGACGCCCCATCATCTTATTTGCATTTCCTCTCTGTTTTGTGATCTCAAATCCCGAATGTCCGCCGAGAAGTTCGTGGATACGCACAGTAACCTCTGTTCCCGAAACACTTTCCTTCTTAACCGGAATATGATTCTGATAATTGATTCCACCGGCACATCCCGCTGTAAAAATCCCTTCTTCTTCGGAATCCAGATTAATCAGCATATTCCCTTTAAACAGAGACATATCAATTGCTGCAGCGCCGCCCATTCCGGTTTCTTCGTCTATCGTAAATAAAACCTCCAACGGCGGATGCGGAATATCATCGCTGTCCAAAAGTGCCATTGCCATTGCAAGTGCAATACCATTGTCGCCACCTAAAGTTGTATCTTTAGCTACAATATTTCCATCCACAATCTGAAGTTCCAGTGGATCTTTTGTAAAATCATGATTACTGTCCGGACGTTTTTCGCAAACCATGTCCATATGACCTTGCAAAATAACGGGTGCACTATTTTCGTAACCTGTTGTTCCCGGCTTCTTTATTACAACGTTGCCCACTTCGTCCTGAACCACTTCTAAATTACGATCCTTAGCAAATTTTGTGCAATAATCACTGATTCCCTTAATGTTGAAGGTGCCACGCGGCACTTCGCTGACCTCCTCGAAAAAATGAAATACTTTTTTAGGTTCTAAATTTTCTAACACTGCCATTTTCATTCCCTCTCTTTTACATATTTTCTATCTCTCATTATGGTACATAGTTCATAAAAAATCAACCTAATACATAGAATAAAAGTGACAATTTTTACGAAGGTATTTTTATAATGAAGGATAAATTTTCAGCACTTTTAACAATATTTTTCTTCTTTTTAATTCTGCTTTTTCCTAAAACTTGCGTTACCGGAGCAGGTAAAGGTCTTGTGTTATGGTTTCATACCGTACTTCCCACCCTGCTTCCTTTCCTGATTCTGACAAATCTGCTCCTTGAAACCGGAGCAATTCATTTTCTGTCCAAACTTACCAAACCTCTTTTTTGTCGTCTATTTCATGTATCCGAATATGGCTCCATTGTAATTCTGTCAGGTTTTCTCTGCGGATACCCGCTGGGAAGCAAATTCACCTCCGACCTTCTGCGCAGACAAAAACTCTCATACAGAGAAGCTTCGTATTTACTCTCTTTTTGTAACAATACAAGCCCTATGTTTATCATCAGTTTCTTTATCCAGCAAAACTTGAACACACCAGCTCTCACACTTCCGACACTCGGAATTCTCATTGGCTCTCCTGTTTTGTGCAGTTTTATTTTTCGTAAAGAATTCATTGCATACGGAGAAGGACACTCAACTACTTTACCGCCCCGGATAAAACAAGAAACAAACGGTGGACTATTTGATTATTGTATTATGAATGGATTTGAAACTATTACAAAAATCGGAGGATACATGATGCTTTTCACGATTCTGATAGAGCTTGGAAGTCTTCTTCCTTTTGAAAATCCTGATTTATCTCCTCTTTTATTATCTCCACTGGAAATGACTACCGGAATCGTCTCTATATGTCAGTCTTCTCTCGCTTTCTGTTGGAAATACATATTCAGTCTTGCCCTCATATCGTTCGGAGGCTTTTGTTGTCTTGTCCAGACTGCATCCATGCTTCAGGGGAGTGGACTATCCATTGTTCCATACATAACACAAAAGCTGATCACCGCGGGAGTGACCAGCCTTCTTGCTGTTTGTTATTTATTCTTTTTTCACTAAATGAGAATTTTATACGAATTCATCCTCGTCCTCTGCTTCGAGATCAAACTCCGGCTCCTCTTCCTCTACTGTGCCGTAAGCTGCTTCAAGTCCGCTTGCTGACTGTTCCGGAATCTCAAGTTCCGCACGGTTATTGCGGACCATATCGTAACACTCCTGAAGAGAATTAACCAGACCGTCATATTTGGTTGTATAACCATCTAATGTATGTCCGATAATACTCTCCGCATTTGCCAATAAATCATCTGTATACTGCATAGCGCCGATACGGATATCATTTGCGTCTCTTGTTGCATTGTCAAGAATCTGCTGTGCCTGCTCTGTGGCTGCTGTCACAACTTCATTTGCCTGTGCATATGCCTGCTGCATGATCTCATGCTCGCTGACAAGCTCTGTTGTCTGAATCTGTGCGTCCTCGATCAGGCTTTCAGCCTTTGCCTGTGCATCCGCAAGGATCGCATCTTTATTAGCAATAATTTTCTGATAACGTTTAATCTCGTCTGGTGTCTTCATACGAAGTTCACGAAGAAGCTCATCCATCTGATCTTTATTTACAATGATCTTGGATGTAGACAATGGCTGGAATTTACAGCTGTCAATATACTCCTCGATTTCTTCAATGATCTGTTCAATACGGCTACTCATTATTTACACTCTCCTTTTCATGATTTTCTCTTGTATTCTTCTCTCAATCGTCTCTGGTACAAACTGAGAAATATCCCCTCCAAAAGCTGCCACTTCCTTTACTATCGTTGAACTAAGATAAGAATATTCAAGACTTGTTGTAAGAAATACCGTTTCCAGTTCCGGTGAAAGTTTGTTGTTCGTCTGAGCCATCTGAAGCTCGTATTCAAAATCAGTCACAGCCCGAAGACCTCTCACAACAATTCCTGCAGACATTTCTTTTGCAAAATCTACCAGAAGTCCCTCAAAAGGAACCACCTTTACTCCCGTCATATTTTTGGTCATTTCTTTTAACATTTTAACACGTTCTTCCACGGAAAACAACGGTGTTTTTGCCTTATTATTCAGCACTCCTACAATTAATTCATCCGCAAGACATCTGGATCGTCTGATAATATCCAGATGTCCATTAGTAACCGGATCAAAACTCCCTGGATAAACTGCTCTTAACATACTTCTTTCCTCCCTAAAGGTTCAATAAAAACATGTTTATTTGTCTTATATTCTTTTGTTTTGATTACGGTAAATCCAAGATCTTGAAGATAGTCAAAAGTTGTCTCCTTTGCTGCTTCCACAATGATCACTCCTTCTTCCGCCAGAAGATTGGAACCAGATAAATACTCCAAAACTTTCCGTTCTAATTCTTGATGATACGGAGGGTCCATGAAAATATAATCAAACTGTTTATCACCTTCCAGTTTATAAAGCGCTGTCATCACATCGGTAGACATCGTAATTGCCTTCTTCATAAGATTCGTCGTCTTAAGGTTATCACGAATACAGGACATTGCTTTTGAGTTCTTCTCAACAAAAACTGCACCCATAGCGCCTCTGCTGAGCGCCTCAATTCCAATTCCGCCGCTTCCGGCAAACAAATCAAGAAACATGCAGTCATAAAGATACGGTGTCAGCATGTTAAATAACGTCTCTTTAATCCTGTCTGTGGTTGGTCTTGTGTCCATACCATCTAAAGTTTTTAATTGCAGCCTTTTGGCTGAACCTGCGATCACTCTCATAAAAAATCCCCTTATATTATAAGAAATTCAAAAGATACCAGATAGATGTTCGGCACATTGTGCTCTCACACTCTGGTATCATAAATACTATTTTAAATAATTATAAAATTGAATAAAAGAAAAGTCAATCCGAGACAGCTATAAAACTATTTCGCCTTCTTTTTAAATTGCTTCTTCCGTATGCGGACGGTTTCTTCTTGCACCTATGATATACATGATAGCCGGAACACATCCAATAATAAAATAAGCCGGTATCACCCAGATGTCAGAAAGAGTAATTATAAAACCTATTATTTCCAACGGAATCATATATATCGCCCATTGCATTGCTTTATTTGCTTTTGATACGTCACTGCTGTATTGAAATGCTCTTTTTCCGGCAAGGTGATAAAATATTCCTAAAACCAAAGCAATTGCGCTATTTTTAAGACTTAATAGTATTGGAATTACAATCATTTTATAGGTCCATGCATCAATAGGGTCATAAAAACCGTTGAAATATAAAAATACATCTGTCATAGCGTCTGCTGTAAAGAGTAAACCCGCTATAATTCCAAAAGCTCCTAGTGTCTGATAAATTGCTCCTGCAATTCTTAGCATTTTACGTCCGCCCGGTGTCTTAATTCCACCTACCGCATAGATAAGATCATCACAAAATTCTCTTGGATCTTTTCCAAGCATCTGTTCCAGCGGTTCTTCACGTTCTTGTGCTTCTTGTGCCATTCCTTCAATATCCTGTTGAATCTGAAGGATAGCCTGATCATCCAACGGAAATGTATTGATATATTTATTCATTTTGCGGATTGTTTTTTTATTTTTTTCATTCATAGTTTCGTTCATGATCTACCACTCCATACTTAACAACTTGTTTACTGATGCAGATACTTGCATCCAGTAAGTTTTGAATTCTTCAAAGTATGCCTGCCCTTCTTCCGTCAATGAATAGTATTTTCGGCTTGGTCCTAACGGAGACGGACGAAATTCAGAAGAAATGATATTCTTCTTTTCCAGTCGTACCAAGAGAGGATAAATGGTGCCCTCCTTGATATCTTCAAATCCATACTTTTGAAGTCTGGTTACAATTTCATATCCGTATGTCGTCTCATCCAGCAATATTTTCAAAATACAGCCTTCCAGTGTTCCGCGCATCAACTGGGATTTATCATACATGTTTCTTTCACCTTCAACTACCTTGCACCACATATTAGTTCTTTACTATATTGTACCACATAGTAGTTGAATGTCAATACAGGCTCACAAAAAAATTAAGGCATGATACTTCTCTTTTTCTAAGTACCACGCCTTAATTTCGTTTTCACATTTTTAATTTTCTTATTGCTTATTTACCAGCCATCTGCTGTTCCTGCTGTTCGATCATTTTCTTTACCATATAACCGCCAACAGAACCATTCTGTCTGGAAGTAAGGTCTCCGTTGTATCCGTCTGTCAACGGTACTCCAAGCTCGTTTGCAACCTCGTATTTGAATTTGTCTAATGCACCTTTTGCCTCAGGTACGGCTGCTCTGTTTGATGAACGATTTGCCATTGTTCTTCTCCTCCTTTTCGTAACTTTGTAACCTTTGTTTTTGTTACAATGCTAGTATATGGAGGTTTTAAATTATTACACTAGAAGTTCTTTCATAATCTGGAAGTATTTTCAATAAATCGATTTTTTCCTCTTCCAGCCAGTTTGCAGCCTCATTTGCCATCTTTAAAACATTGCTATCCTGATACACATCTGCCAATTTAAAATCCATAAGTCCGCTTTGGCGGATACCGAAGAAATCACCGGGACCGCGAAGCCTTAAATCTTCACTGGCTATTTGAAATCCGTCATTTGAATGGTTCAAGATTTCAAGACGTTCTTTTGTCTCTTTTGATTTAGATGCACTCATAAAAATACAATAAGACTGATATTTTCCTCGTCCTACTCGTCCTCTCAGCTGATGAAGCTGAGCAAGTCCAAAGCGCTCTGCATTTTCAATCATCATGACTGTGGCGTTGGGAACATCAATTCCAACTTCGATTACAGTTGTTGATACGAGTATTTGTATTTTATTTTCTCCGAACTGCGTCATGATCTCGTCTTTTTGTGCCTGTTTCATTTTACCGTGAAGATAAGAGACTAAGATACCATCTCCCATTTCCTTTTGAAGTTCTCCGGCATAATCAATGACATTTTCCGCTTCCATGCTCTCGCTCTCTTCTACCATAGGACAAATCACATAGCATTGTCTGCCTTCTGCAATCTGTTTTTTCATAAACGCATACGCGGTATTTCGATAACTGGTATCTACCACACAATTTTTAATGGGAAGCCGATTCGCCGGAAGTTCATCAATAACGGAAATATCAAGATCTCCGTAGAGAATGATGGCAAGTGTCCTCGGAATCGGTGTTGCACTCATAACAAGTACATGCGGCACACCGCCTTTATTGGCAAATGTTTCTCGCTGCTTTACTCCGAATCTGTGTTGCTCATCGGTAATTACAAGCGCCAGATTATCATAAAATACCTTATCTTGAATCAGCGCATGAGTTCCAATGATAATTTTTGCAAGCCCACATTCAATCCGGTCATAGACCTTCCTTTTTTCTTTTGCCGTCATAGAACCTGTAAGGAGAACAACTTTCACAGGAATATCATAGGTGTCAAATAATTTACAGATAGACTCATAATGCTGTCTTGCCAATACTTCTGTTGGCGCCATCATTGCCCCCTGATAACCATTCATAGCAGTATTTAATAATGCAAGCACAGCTACAATAGTCTTTCCCGAACCAACATCACCTTGCACAAGTCTGGACATCACCGTATCAGATTTCATATTTTCCGAAATCTCCTGCCACACCTTCGTCTGCGCATTCGTCAACTGATAAGGAAGTTTACGAATCAATTCTTTCACCGCCGGATGCTCTTCCATTACATATTCGTTTGACATCCGTTCATTGCTCGTCTTTAATTTACGCAATGATAATATAAAAGAAAGGAATTCTTCAAATACCAGTCGTTTTCTCGCATGATAAAATACTTCCTTATCTTCCGGAAAATGAATTCCGCGCACGGCATAGTTATATTCTGCCAGTTGATATTTCAACCGAAGTTCTTCCGGAAGGCTTTCTTTAGAAAGATTTAACCCTTCAAGTGCTTGTTTTACCGCTTTCATAACAGTATTATTACTAAGTCCGGCTGTCAGTCCGTAAATTGGCTGCAGTGTATTTAATTTTTCATCGTATTTGTCCGGCGGACAAAAAAGCTCCGGGTGTTCCATTACGAGGTGATTCCTGCGCCTTGTAACTTTGCCTCGAAGGGTGACGGGCTGACCGCTCTTTAATGTATTTCTTAAAAATGGCATACGAAACCAGATCACTTGAATGATCCCCGTCAAGTCTTTGATATGCGCGGTTGTCACCTGCATATTTCTCGTACCGGAAACCTGCACTTTGCCAAAGACTGCGCCGGAAACCGTCTGAATATGACCTTCTTCCACTTCGGAAATCGGTATCGCCTCTTCATACACATCATAACCTCTCGGATAATACCGGATCAGATCGCCAACGGTATAGATACCGACCTTTTCAAATAACTTCTGGGTCTTCTCTCCTACACCTTTTATTTCTTTTATACTTGTCTGTTCAATCATCGTCTTCTTCCTACTAAAAACAGGGGACGAAAACGCCCCCTGTTATCTCTCTTTTCCGACTTATTCTACAGCTAATACATAATAGTAGATTGGCTGTCCGCCAAAATGAGCATCCACATCTGCATCTGGATATAACTCTTCAATCTGTTCGATCAATTCATTGGCGTCTTCTTCTTTCACTTCTTCACCATAATAAACACTGATCAGTTCGGAATCTTCGTCAACAAGCTGTTCCAACATTTCCAAAGTGGTCTTGCGGATTTCACTTCCAACTGCAAGAATTCCATGATCTCCGATACCCATGATATCACCTTCATGGATTTCTTTATCATCAATACGAGTGTCGCGCACTGCATAAGTTACCTGACCGGTCTTTACATTTTTCACTTCTTCCAGCATTGCCTCTTCATTAGTTTTAGCATCTGCGTCCGGCATGAAGTTGATAATCGCTGTGATTCCCTGTGGCACAGTCTTGGTTGGGATAACGATGATTTCTTTATCTTCCACAAGATGTTTTGCCTGATTTGCCGCAAGAACGATATTCTTGTTATTCGGGAGAATAAATACGGTATCTGCATGGACTTCATCGATCGCTTTCAACATATCGTCTGTACTTGGATTCATCGTCTGACCGCCTTCGATAATGTAGTCCACTCCCAGTTCTTTAAAAATATTATTGATTCCTTCACCGATAGAAACCGCAATGAATCCCATTGGCTTTCTTGGCTCGCTTGCTTTCTTCTCTGCAGCATCCTGTTCCTGCTGTTTTGCAAGATTCTCCGCATCACGGATTAATTTCTCCTGATGCTCTTCACGCATATTATCAATCTTCATTCGGGATAACTGTCCGAAAGTGAGCGCTCTCTGAATCGCAAGTCCAGGATCATTTGTATGAACATGAATCTTCACTACATCATCATCCGCTACACATACGATAGAATCACCGATGGAAGACAGATATTCTTTAAACTCGTGTTCATCCTGCTCTGTAAATTCTTTTTCTGTAAGAATGATAAATTCTGTACAATAGCCAAATTTGATATCGGCAGTATCCTCTGCACTGATCTTCGTTACGCCTGCTCCTGCACTTGGAGCAATTGCACTGTAATCAATCTCTTTTCCAAGGAACGCGTCATATGCGCCTTTGATAACTTCCAAAAGTCCCTGTCCGCCGGAATCAACAACTCCTGCTTCTTTTAATACCGGAAGCATATCCGGAGTTTTCGCCAACACTTCTTCTGCATAGGAAATAACTGCCGGAATAAATTCTTCCAGATCATCTGTCTCCTGCGCCATCTCAGAAGCTTTTTCCGCAATTCCGCTTGCCACAGTAAGAATAGTACCTTCCTTCGGCTTCATAACTGCCTTGTACGCAGTCTCTCTGGCTCTGTTACATGCCGCTGCAAGAGCGATCACATCAATTTCTTTCTCCTCACGGATTGCTTTCGTGAATCCACGCAGAAGCTGAGATAAAATAACTCCTGAGTTACCTCTTGCACCACGCAAGGAACCGGAAGAAATTGCTTTTGCAAGATCTGCCATCTTCGGGTTCTGAAGAGCGGTTACTTCTTTTGCCGCAGCCATGATTGTCAATGACATATTGGTTCCTGTATCTCCATCCGGTACAGGGAATACGTTCAACTCGTTGATAAATTCCTTCTTTGCCTCAATATTTTGTGCACCTGCCAAAAACATCTTGGCAAGCATATCCACATTTATAGTTTTTGTAGCCACTTCTTTATGTTCCTCCTTAACTAATCAATGACTCTGACGCCTTCAATGTAGATATTGATCTTATCTACCGGCATGCCGGAAAATTCTTCCACCTTATATTTTACATTGCTGATCAAGTTCTCTGTTACCGCAGAGATGCTTACACCATAAGCAACAATAATATGGAAATTCAGACTAATATGATTCTCTTCAGAGATTGTCGCCTGAATTCCACGAGTCAGACTCTCTCTCTTTAACAAGTGGACCAAACCGTCTTTCACATTGACAGCAGCCATACCTACAATACCAAAACATTCCACTGCGACTGTTCCGGCGTATTTTGCGATCACCTCAGGATCAATTGTTATAATACCAAGATCTGTACTAACGCATCCTTTCATATCTAAGCCTCCACTTCTATTATTCCATATATTTTAATCATATACTTAATGTTTACATTATAAACTGTTTTACCTGATTTTACAATTAGAAAGTTCCTGCTTTCTTCTAATCGTTATACACGCGTCACGCTCACATTCCGTCAAGGTGAGACCCTTAGAATGTATAGCAACAAAAAACTCAGATTCCAAAAATGAAATCTGAGTTTTTGATTTACGTCACATATCGAATTAAGCACGCTCAACTCTGCCTGATTTCAAACAAGAAGTACAAACATACATTTTCTTTGTAGCTCCGTTTTCTGTCTTAACACGAACTGATTTTACGTTTGATTTCCACATCTTTGGTGTTTTTCTATTAGAGTGGCTTACGTTATTTCCAAAGTGAGCACCCTTTTCGCAAATAGCACATTTTGCCATGACTGCACCTCCTAACGATCATAATAAGTCTTTCTACAGACTCGCAACATTGACATTGTAGCAGAATCTTTTTAAAAATGCAAGTACTATTTCACAATTAGCATTAAAAATTAGCAGTTAATTTAACAGCAAAACAAGATATATCCTGCCAGCAAACAGAGAATGATACTTAGCACTTCCACGAATGTATTTGGTAAGATCATTGCAAGGACAAGTCCTACCGCCACCCAGAACAGGGCAAATCCTATGACTTTTTTCATCGCTTTATTCCCTGTGCATTTTCTACTATTCTATGTCTGAATGCCGTCTGCTATGACAGTAACGTTATACTTCCTTGGATTCTCCATCCAGAATGTCGGCTACGTCCCGTTCTGTCATCTTTTCATCTTTCCCTGAGCTGAATTTATCAATCGCATCCGGGATCATATCCAGAATCTTTGTCATTGTATCCTGATTTTTAATATTTACAAGCTTTGTCTTACCGTTCTGGATAACAAGAACCGCACACGGAGTCATCTTGCCGCCCAAACCACCGGCGCCTTTTTCTTTTTTATCGCCGTTAAAAGCACCGGCGCCCACGCCGAATGACACATCGATCAGCGGAAGAATGATCGTATCTCCGATATGGATTGCATCACCTACAACCGTCTTAGAAGAGACGATTCCGTTCATTCCCTGAAAAAGAGCGTCCACAGTTCCTTTAAAATTAATATCTGCCATAATGCTTCCTCCTTATTTCCGGCATGTTTACCATTCAAAATTTTTTATATCTTTGTATGAGCTTCTCACATCTTTATTCCAGAATAATCTCCACGCCACGCTGGCAATGTGACTTACCTTAACTTTTCCGCAGACTGCAAATCTTCCCTGAAACACTTGATGTTCAAAATCAGGAACGATCTCTGTTTCTTCACTCATAAACGGATAGAGAACCGCCAGAACCGCCAAAAGCTTACCTGTATAAGAAGGATCGTCAAAACCATATCTTAAAACAGCTTCTATCTTCTTAGGTTTTAACTTCTTAAGATACCACAAGAGTTCCTTCTTTATGCCTTCATAGGCTCGAATGTGAGTTTCGTCCTGAACAAACTGTGTCAGCTTGTCCTTTTTTTCTGTCAATAACTTTATTTTATCACACAATCCCTGAATTGTACATTTTATCTTTTTGATAAAGGTTTGAATTTTTTGTAATAAGCCATCCCGTTTTTTCTTAACTTTTTCTGAGTTTTCTTCATGTTCTTCAGCATCTGAGGATATCGCTTCAACAGCTTCTTCCAGATCTTCTTCAACTTCTTTGAATTCCTCCTGAATGCTTTCACCGCTCTTAACTTCTTCTGGTTTTTCACCCACATTTTCAGAAATCGGTTGCCCTTCCTCCTCTTCATTTTCATTCTGAATGCCTCCCTTTTTTCCGGCCATCCGTTTGAACCACGCAAATCGGATACGCCACATCAGTTTCTGATCTTTATAATATACATCTGCCCGAAATAGATGTAACAGCCATGTAACTTTTATCTTGCCCTTTAATGATGCGGCAGTTCCTTCTGATCTGCCTTTGATTTCATACCGAAAAGGGACAAAAAGAACAATACAAAGCAGCAATACAAGTATTCCCAGTATCGCTGTGATTATAATTCCTATGATTTTTAAGACGAACAACAATATATGTAGCATTCTATTCTTCCTGCTCTCTGTCTAATATATAAGAACGGATATCCGCGCTCTTTGTCTTATTATACACTTCCTGTGTGATTTCTTCCACCAATTCTAGTGCTTCTTCGTAATCTTTGGAAATTCCCACCACAAAGAGATTCTCTCTATGGAAAACCGGCTGTAAAAGCAGAAGGTATCTATGTATTTCCAACTGATTTTTTTCATCGGGAGCAAGAGTCACAAGAAAAATTCCCGGAAGAATTTTTCCTGCCTCTATCTTTTGTATGATTTTATCTTTTTTCTTTTCAAGTCCTTCTGACAAATACAGATGTTTATAATATTTCATACAGAAAACCTCTTCTTCTATGACTTAATAATAAGCGTCAAATACTTTTTTCGCCACATTCACGGCTTTTGCTGTACCGTCAGAGCCTTCAATGATCACACTGATTGCCAGATCCGGATTGTCTACATTCGACATACCTACAAACCACGAATGGTCCTTTTCTTTGTCGGAGCTATATTCTGCAGTTCCCGTTTTGCCGGCAGCTGTATAACTCTGTCCGGAAAGTACGGAAGCTGTTCCGTACTCTACAACACTTGTCATATAGTCCTTAAGCTCTGCGGCTTCGCCGGATGTCATAAGGTCTTTGTATTTCTCCGGTTTATTTTCATCAATGATCACGCCTTTATAATTTGTAACCGAATCCACAAGATAAGGCTCCATCAAAGTTCCACCATTCGCAATCGCAGAAGTAATCAGCGCCATATGATAGGGACTCACCTGCGTCTGCCCCTGTCCCATCGCAGTCATCATTTTTTCTGCGGTTCCGGCATCTTTAGACAGCGTAAAGGAACTCTTCTTGTAAGGAAGAACACTCGGAAGCTTGGAATTAAACAACAATTCTTGTGTTGTCTGCTGGAATTTCTCTACATCCAATTCCTGTCCCATATTGGAAAAGGAAGTATTACATGAATAAGCCAGACTGTCTCTGAAATCTACTGTTCCGTGTACTTTTCCTCCGAAACAATGAATGGTATTTGAACCACTGTCAATCTCTCCGGTACAATTGTAAGAATAAGAGGATACATCCGGGTTCTCTCTCATATATTCCAGAGCTGTCACGATTTTAAACGTTGACCCCGGCACATAATGTCCCTGGGTAACACGGTTTAAGAGAACCGCTTCTTCATTCGTATTCAGACTTTCCCAGTTTTCTGCCACACTGCCCGGATCAAAATCCGGCTTAGATACCATTGCAAGGATTTTACCAGTATCCGGCTCCAGCACCACAACTGCTCCCTTGGAACTTCCAAGTGCATCGTAAGCTGCTTCTTGAAGATCGACATCCAATGTTGTCACAACGTTATCTCCGATATTCTTCTCATCCTTGAATTCTTTCGCTATTTTTTCCAGAAAAAATGCATTGGATGTAAGAAGTTCAAAATTCATCTCTGATTCCAGTCCTGATTTTCCTTTGTCCGAATATCCTACTACATGAGCAAACATATTTCCGTAAGGATATTCCCTCGTCTCTGTTCCATCCTCTGATGTTGTTGTCTGTGCAAGCACTTTGCCGTTCTTGTCAAGAATCTTCCCTCTCACGACACGTTCTGCCAGAGAGTCCAGTCTTGCATTGTGTGAATTACGGATCATATCACGACTTTTCACAACATTGAAATAACACAGATATCCCATCATCACAAGGAACAGTCCGACAAACACATACGTAACTCTAGCGAACTCTTTGTTTCTTGCGCGCTTTTTCTGTTTGCGGCGCTTGTCTTCTCTGCGGGCTTCTTTTTGCTCCTTCTTTGACATTTGCCGGCGCTCTTCTTTTTGCTTCAATTTTCTGTCTGCTTCCCTTAGCTCGTAGCCTTTCTTTTTTCTTTCTTTCAATGTCCTCTTCCTCGTCTTCTCTTAATAAATAAAGTCCCTGTATGATCGCGAACATAATGATCGTACTTAATAAGGAGCTTCCGCCATAGCTGACAAGCGGAATCGTTACTCCCGTGGAAGGGATGAATTTCGTCACACCTCCGATGGCAAGAAATGTCTGGAAAATGTAACAGGTTCCAAGTCCGAGTGCCACCAGCTTATAAAAAATATTGTGGAGCTGCATGGCAATATTTAAAAACATTACATATACGCTCACACAGATCAGCGTCATACATAAGGCGAAAATAATACCAAGTTCCTCTGCAATAGCCGCAAAGATAAAGTCAGATTCTCTTACCGGAATTGACATTGGCTCTCCCTGAAACAGTCCCATACCGAACCAGCCTCCGGTACCGATCGCAAAAAGAGACTGAGCAACCTGGTAACCTCCGTTGTCATACGCTGCAAGCGGATCTTTCCACGCAAGCACACGGACACGTACATGGTTAAACAAATGGTATGCCACTACCGACGCCGCACTTCCTGCACCTAAACCGGCAAGGATATAGAGCGGCTGTCTTGTTGCCACGTAAAGCATCGTAAGATATACCATAAAGATGATCAGCGCAGCTCCCAAGTCCTTAGATGCAACTAAGATCAATACATGAAACGCTGCCAGTGCTGTTGTAATCACAACGTTTTTAAATTCCAGTGATTTTTTGAAACTGGAAGCTACAAAGAATACGAAAACAATCTTAACCAGTTCCGACGGCTGAACGCTGATTCCTGCAATATCAAATCCAAGCTTCGCTCCATAGGAGACTCTTCCTGCCACTACGACCGCACCAAGAGACACAATACCCACAACTGCATAGAGCGTTCTCCATTCTGAAAAAAACTTAAACTTTCGAATGAGGACAGGAACTATAAAGCTAAGTCCGATAGAACCTGCCGCAATCAAAAATTGTTTCATGGCAATATCGTAATCCAATCTTGTCAACATGATCAGACCAATGCACAAGAGCATACACATATTATTAACGACCAGTCTTGATACTTTCGGATAGATCAGGATATACAGCAAAATAGTGGCTCCAAGAAGTACTACTTGTGCAAGATAGAAGACAAGCATCTTTATGTCTTCTGTTTCCAGATACATTACTAAAAATGCTATGATATGGATCATAAACATCAACACATTCTGCTGTCTTAAAAGCTGCCGCTTTTTATCCGGATCTTGATAGCCAAAGATACTAAAGCATAGAAATGTATACATTGTAATCAACAATATAATACTGTATTTCGACAGCTCTACAATTATATTTACCAAAGTCTCACCTACTTTACTCCTCGCTTAAAATGACCTTTTGTATACTCTATAGCCGGAATTCCCACTTGCTTCCCATCCAGAAATGTCTGAGCATAAAGATCTGCGATTTTTTTCATCTCTTTTGCTGACTCCGTCACAAAATCAAGCCGAAGTTCTGCCGGACAGAGTCTTCGGATTTCTTCTGCCTGATGAAGCAGCATTAACGGAATCGGATTATAAATTACATTATAACAGTATTTACAATAATTTTTAACTGCAAATTTTTTTCCTCTCCGATCGGTCAAATATAAAACATCTTCCTGTTTTTTGCACCCTTCTGTATTCTTCTTCACACAATTCGCCGTAATCATCACAGGCTGGTAACCATATGCTATGAAAACGCCATCTGTTATATCAAGCCTCTGCAATTCTCTGTCATTTAGTTCCACCGATGCCGTGTATTGGTCTACGCCTTGTTTTTTAAGAAATTCTTTGCTCTCCTTATTAAAGACATAGAGGTTATAATCTCCGATGATTTCTTTATCATATCCGTGCCTTGCCAGCCATTGAAGAGTTTCATAATTACGAACCAGCACGCCGTCATAGCAAGTCACAAGTTCTGGATAATTTTGTTCTATATACTGCATCGTATTGTGCCGGCAGATATACGGAAGCGCCGCATAGACCTTCTTATCTGCCGCATTGCATAATTCCCGGATCCCTTTGTCAAAAATAAGGTTACTTTCCACATAGACAGCATTCAGACGCTCGTCACCAAGAGCTGTTTTACACTGTGCATAGTCGGACACAAACGCCGTAAGGCGCAGCTTGTTCTCTTGGCCGATGCTTTGCCTTTCTTCAATGTTCTGTCCTTCCATGTCAGCTTCTTTCACATCTTCCGGCTTCTCTTTCTGATGCTGTCTTACCGGTTCCTTTCGATGCCACGGTTGAACGACCGCCTCTTCCAAAGCTTCTATTCCCTGTCTTCTCAATTCATTGAGCGCCTGCATCGGAAGGAAAATATTTCCGGTGATCCTTACTTCCAGCTTCTCAAACTCTACTTCTGTCTCGCCGGTCTTGTTCATCTGCTTTCGAATCCGTTCTTCCTGAAGCGGCTGATTCTTGGCAGTCTGTACTACCTCTCCCAGAACAGACACCTGAATCTCATCAAAATTCAAATCCAGTTTAGCACGGTTCCCTTCTGAAAGTATTAATTTACCATTAATTTTTTCTTTTATTTTATAATTTGCCAGATTCGAGACTTCCTGAATTCCATCTTCCACCCGACCGGTGGAAATCATATTTTTCCCATTGTGTTGTTTATAATAGCCGGAAGAATAGCCCCGCCTCTGGTATACCCCTTCTAAAACCTTACGATCCTGCACTGATACCTGATAGCGCGCCGCACCTTCCGACAAATAGAGATCCGCATACTTTCGGTACATACTTACAACGGTATATACATAATCCGGCTGTTTCATACGCCCTTCAATCTTAAAGGAATCAATTCCCGCTTCAATAAGTTCCGGGATCATATCAATCGTACATAAATCCTTCAAGCTCATGAGCTCTCTCGGCTTTTGTCTTTCTACACTATAAGAAAGGCGGCATGGCTGCGCACATTGTCCGCGGTTTCCGCTTCTTCCGCCGATCATACTGCTCATCAGGCACTGACCGGAATAGCAGTAACACATTGCACCGTGTACGAAGCATTCAATCTCCAATCCGGTCTCTTTCTTCATGGAACGGATTTCTTCCAGACTTAATTCTCTTGCCGGAACAATTCTTTCTGCCCCTTGCGCTTTAAAAAACTCTGCTCCCTCTGTCCCTGTCACTGTCATCTGTGTGCTGATATGGATTCCAAGACCCGGAAACCATTCCCGGATCAGAGAAAGTGCACCTGTATCCTGTACGATCACAGCGTCAAGCCCTTGACAATAATACGGCATCAGATATTTATAAAGTTCTTCCACTTCTTGATCTTTGAGTAAGGTATTAACTGTCATATAGATTTTTCTGCCATGAAGATGCACATAATCAATAGCAGCAAGAAGCTCTTGCTCCCCAAAATTGTCGGCATAGGCTCTTGCTCCAAAGCGACTTCCTCCTACATACACTGCATCTGCCCCGGCACAGACAGCTGCTTTCAAGCTCTCAAGAGAACCTGCCGGCGCCAGAATTTCTATCTTCTTTTGTGGAACACCTTTCCTCTTTGTCATCTGTATTCCCTTTCTATCTATATATCTATTAATTTTCTCTCTATCAGTAGAAAAGGCTGTCCAAAGACAGCCCTACTTCTTTTTATTCTTCATTTCAGTTTCTAACTGAACAATCTTCATTTGAAGCTCTTTATTTTCTTCCTTCAGCTTGTCCATTGCTTTTTCTGCATTCTCAAGCTTGATCTGAACAGATATTAACTCATGCTTCAGATCATACATGTCTTTATCTTTTTCTTCGATATCATTTTCCAGAGTGCTCCCCTGCTTCTTTGCCTTAAAATAATCATCAGCAATATTAAGTGCGAGCAGCACGCTTCTTGTCTCTGCGCTCTGTTTGCGATATCCTTCACTGCTTGTACATTCGTCTAACTTGTGGTTAATATAAGTTGACACTTTCTGTAAATACTCTTCACTTTCAAATCCGCTCAAGGTAAATACCTTTCCGCCGATCAATACTTCCGTAAAATTTTTTGATGATGCCATAACAGCCTCCTGCAAATTTCTAATTTCTGTAACCTATTATAAACTAATATTCCTATAAAAGACAACTATTTTTCATTATTTTCATAGGAAATTCCCAAATGTCCGTAAGCTTTTTCTGTCACAATACGGCCTCGCGGCGTCCGCTGGATAAAACCATTCTTAAGCAGATAGGGCTCATACACATCTTCAATGGTCCCCGCATCTTCGCCGATTGATGCCGACAATGTATCAAGTCCTACCGGACCGCCTCCGAATTTCTCTATGACCGTAAGAAGAAGATCCCGGTCTGTCTGATCCAGACCTTCTCTATCCACGTCAAGAAGATCCAGGGCATAATTGGATACTTCTTCCGTAATATATCCGTCGTATTTCACCTGTGCAAAGTCTCTTACACGCTTCAACAGACGGTTTGCAAGTCTTGGTGTCCCGCGGGAACGTCTTGCAAGCGCGTCTGCTCCACGTTCATCAATTCCTACACCAAGAACCTTTGCCGAACGCAGAATGATCGTCTTCAGCTCTTCAATCGTGTAATATTCCATCCGGTTTACAACTCCAAAACGATCCCGAAGCGGAGCTGTCAACATACCGGCTCTTGTCGTAGCTCCCACAAGTGTGAATTTAGGAAGATCCAGACGGATAGATCTCGCAGTGGCTCCTTTGCCGATCATAATGTCAATGGCATAATCCTCCATAGCAGGATACAACACCTCTTCCACCTGACGATTCAGGCGATGGATCTCATCTACAAACAGTACATCCTTCTCTTGAAGGTTATTTAAAATTGCCGCCATCTCCCCCGGCTTTTCAATTGCCGGACCAGAGGTAATCTTCACATTCACATGCATTTCGTTGGCAATAATACCGGCAAGCGTCGTTTTTCCAAGACCGGGTGGTCCATAGAAAAGCACATGATCCAGCGCATCGCCTCGGTCTTTTGCAGCCGCAATATAGACTTTCAGCATTTCCTTAATCTTCTCTTGTCCAATATAATCATCCAGAAGCTGTGGTCTTAAGTTATTCTCTATCTTGATATCTTCTTCCAGATTTTCTGTTGTAATAATTCGTCTGCTCATTCTCTTCCACCCTACATCAGAACATCATATTCTTCAATGCTTTTTTAAGCACGGTCTCTACATCTGTATCTTCTGATATTTCCACCTGTTTTACCGCTTTCAAAGCTTCTGTACTTCCATAACCTAATGCAACAAGCGCCTGTACCGCTTCACTTTGTACGCCGCTATTACTGTTTTGTGCAGCTGCGCCTGTTTCTTTATCAGAAACTGCATGATCCAATGCATCCTCAATGCTCAATTTATCTTTTAGTTCTAAGATCACTTTCTCCGCTGTCTTCTTTCCAATTCCCGGCGCTGCGGAAATTGCCTTTACATCATTTGATAAAACTGCAAATCGAAGATCATCCGGCGACAATACAGATAAGACCGCCTGTCCTCCCTTCGGACCGATCCCGTTCACACCGATCAACAACTTAAATACCGCCAGATCGTCTCTTGTGAGAAAACCAAATAATTGCATTGCATCTTCCTTCACATTCAAATAAGTATGAATACGCACTTCAGAACCCACCGGCGGAAGCGCGCTCATAGACTGCACAGACATAAAGATCCCGTAGCCTACTCCTCCTACATCCACGATTATACGATCTTCTTCCAATGCAGCCAATTCTCCCCTTATATACTGAATCATAAACTCCTCCTAAAATCTCAGATTAGCAAGCCGTTTCAACATACTGTCTGAAGCGATCCCGATCAAAAGCCCCGTTACCAGCCCTGCAACAAGAAGTACCGGAAAATAATACATTACGCTAAATGTTTCTACGATCAACGACGCTATAATTAACTGCCCCACATTATGAAACACTCCTCCGGCAATGCTGACACCGATCACGCTAAAACCACCTTTTTTATGGAGGAGAGCCATCACTGTAAGACTCAACAAGCCACCTGCCAAACTATAAATAATACTAAAATAATTTCCAAAAATAAACCCTGAAAGCAACACTCTTACAATGGACAAAAGATAAGCTTCTGTCAGATTCATCCGATACAACGCGATCACAATAATCAGATTCGCAAGTCCAAGCTTCACCCCCGGAATTCCAAACTGAATTGGAATCAACGTTTCCACGTAGCTAAAAATCAATGCCAATGCCGTAAATACGCCAAAATACGCAACTTTACTCTTCACCTTTCACACCTCTAGTTTGTGATTCCGTCTAACTGACTGTTTTCTTTACTGTCTACTTCCACCACTACTTTATTCGGAAGGCAGATAATACTCTCATGGTTTTTCGACACCGGCTTCTGGTTCACACACAGCTTATCCGGGCAATTTGCATCCTCCATATCCGCCTCGTGATTCTTGATTACAAGAATGTTGGAACCGCCATTGATTTTAATCTCTCTATCTTCCGCAAGCGAATAGACCCCTTCAATCTTGCCGTTCACCTTAACGGTAACGCTTCCTGCACCTTCTGCGCCAATCACTTCATGGAGCAGAAACGCAAGTCCTGCCACGCACAGAATTACAACGATCAATACCCAGTCCTTCTTCGACATGCGCCTTTTTTTCTTTTCCTTCATATTTGTTAATTCATCCATATTCCATACCTCTCTGCGTTCTATTCTAACACAAGAAAACTGTTACTGCAATCACATGTTCGATTGCAGGCAGAGATTTCTTATGTTAAAATAAAAAGAACATTTGAACTATTTACATTATATTTATGAGGTGTTTTATGAAATATAAACAAATAACAGCAGTTTTAGTATCTGCCTGTCTGCTCCTTGCCGGATGTGCAAGTTTTGAGAAAAAACAGAATCCATCTTATACAGACACATTGTTCGATACTGTCATTAAAGTTCAGATCTTAGGTTCTGCCGACGAAGATGTCCTAAAAGGCGTGGAAAAGCTATGTAAAGACTATGATAAGAACTTTTCTATGACAAACGAAGAAGGAGAACTCTACAAAATCAATCATGCGCAGGGCGCTCCGGTAGAAGTTTCCGATGATATGGTCACATTGATTCAAAAAGGAATTTACTACAGTGAATTCTCAAGAGGAGCATTTGATATTACCATTGGTTCTGTCTCAAGCCTGTGGGATTTTAAGGAAGCAAAGACGGTTCCTTCCAGTGATGCCATTCAGGAAGCACTCACCCACGTCAACTATAAAAATATTCACATCCAGAACAACACTGTACAATTGACAGATCCCTATACTCAAATCGACCTTGGCGCCATTGCCAAAGGCTATATTGCTGACCGGATCAAGGATTACCTGGAAGAACAAGGCGTAAAACATGCAACCATTAACCTGGGCGGCAATATCCAGACAATCGGAGCAAAACCGGACGGATCTAACTACAACATCGGCATTCAAAAACCTTTTGACGAGACAGGTGAATCTATTACATCCGTAAAGATCAAAGACAAATCCATTGTTACGACCGGGATTTATCAGCGGTATTTCGAGCAGGATGGAACGCTCTATCATCATGTACTGGATCCAAGAACCGGAATGCCTTGTAACACCGACCTTTACAGCGTGTCTATTATCACAGACTCTTCGCTCACCGCAGATGCCATGAGTACCGTATGTTGTCTGATGGGCTATCAGGAATCCATGAATGTGATCAGTCAGCTTGATAATGTTGACGCTGTATTTGTCACCGATGATGGAAATATCAAATATTCTTCTAATTTCCAGAAGAAACAGCCAAAATAAAAATCATGCATTTCATAATATAAGAGAAGCAGGACATTCGCCCTGCTTCTCTTTATGCTTTATAACGCTAATCGATTGTCTTTGTATTACAATCTGGCAACTCCACTCTTTCTTGCCGCCTCAGCTACAGCCTTGGCAACTGTGCCGCCAACTCTCTCATCAAAAGCTGCCGGAATGATATAATCTGCATTCAGTTCCTCTTCACTGATCAGTCCCGCAAGCGCCTTAGCCGCCGCAATCTTCATCTCATCATTGATATCTCTTGCACGCACATCAAAGGCTCCACGGAAAATTCCCGGAAACGCCAACACATTATTGATCTGATTCGGGAAGTCACTTCTTCCGGTTGCTACTACCTTCGCACCGCCGGCTTTCGCCTCATCCGGGAATATTTCCGGTGTCGGGTTTGCACAGGCAAAGACAATGGCATCTTGATTCATAGTTTTCACCATATCAACAGTAAGCGCTTTCGGCGCAGATACACCAATAAACACATCCGCCCCTTTGACAATGTCCGCAAGACTTCCCTTTTCTTTTCTTAAGTTTGTGATCTTCGCCATCTCTTCTTTTACAGGATTCATTCCTGTTTCTCTTCCTTCGTAGATAGCACCGGTCCGATCACACATGGTTACGTCTTTTGCGCCGCTTGTCAGCAATAATTTTGCAATGGCAATCGCTGCGGCTCCGGCACCGTTCATAACAATTTTCACTTTATCAAGTTCTTTTCCTGTCACTTTGAGCGCGTTCATAAGTCCGGCTAATGTAATAATCGCTGTTCCGTGCTGATCATCATGGAAAATCGGGATATCACATTTTTCTTTCAAACGTTTTTCAATCTCAAAACATCTTGGAGCCGAAATATCTTCCAAATTTACTCCGCCGAAACTTCCAGACACTTGGTAGATGGTCTCAACAATTGTATCTACATCCTGACTCTTAATGCACATCGGAAATGCATCTACTCCGCCAAATGCTTTGAATAACACGCACTTTCCTTCCATTACCGGCATTCCAGCCTCCGGACCGATGTTTCCGAGCCCTAAAACAGCCGAACCGTCTGTCACTACAAGACACATATTGTGCCGGCGTGTCAGATCATAGCTCTTATCAACATCTTTCTGAATGGCAAGACAAGGTTCCGCCACTCCCGGTGTATACGCAAGTGCTAAATCTTCTTTTGATTTCACCGGAACGGTTTCTACCACCTCAATCTTACCTTTCCACTGTTCATGAAGTTTTAATGATTCTTTTGCATAATCCATGATACATTCCTCCTCTTATGCTTCAGTTACCTTAGTACATGTAATTGCAACGGAACCTGCTCCAATATGACAGGACACACTTAAAGACAGCTTGTCCACATGCATATCTTCCACATATTCCGGAAATTTAGCTTTCACTTCATCGCCCCACACAGCCGCATCCTCTTCACTACATGTATAAGCGATATCAATATTAACTTTCTGTCCGGCAAATCGGGAAGACAGATCCTTATCAATTGCTTCCAGCATTTTCTTCTTTGCCGCTTTTATTCCTCTTACTTTTGCAAAAGCATCCAGTTTTTCACCCTGGATCTGAAGAACCGGCTTCAGGTTCAATACGGTTCCGAGTGCTGCCGCAGCAGGCGTAATACGTCCGCCTTTTTTCAAATATTTCAAAGTATCTACCGTGATGTAGATACTGGATTCCATCTTATCATTCATAAGCGCACTGACAATCTCCTGTGCACATACGCCTTTTTCTGCCATTTTCAAAGCTGCCTCTACAGATCTTCTCTGTGTGACAGATATGCGCTGGTTATCAACCACATACACTTTTCCCTCATAGTCCTGTGCAAGAGACATAGATGTGTGGCAGAAACTGCTCAGCCCGCTGGACATAGGAATATGTACCACTTCGTCATACTCTTCCAACAGTTTGTCCCAAAGATTCATCACATCCCCCGGTGAAGGCATGGATGTTGAAATATTAGCATCCTCTTCCAGCTTCTTATAAAACGCTTCCTGTGTCAATGTAATATCTTCAAAAAACAGCTCTTCATTAATATAGAATGGCATTGGTATCACATAAACACCAAGCTCTTTCGCCTCACTCTGGGTGATTCCACTATTACTATCGGTTACAATTGCTACTTTTCCCATATGGTTCCCCGTCATCCTTTCTTTTTATAACCGGATAATCTCCGATACTTGATCTCTGTCTGCCACCATCATTTTCAGGTCTTCCCCGTGATACGGATTATCTCCCATCGTTACCTCAAGCTTTACTGTTTCATATGCAAGACGGGCATAATTATTTTCTTTACTCAAGTGGCCAAGCATTACGCAGCCCAGATCATCATGTAGTATATCACAAAGAAGCCGTCCTGACAATTCATTGGAGAGATGTCCTCTGTCTCCCATCACCCTGCGTTTCAATGGATACGGGTAAGGTCCCACTTCCAGCATATGGATGTCATGGTTAGCCTCCAATACAATTCCATTTAAATTTTTCAGATTTTCAACAATATATTCATCATAGGTACCAAGATCAGTTGCCACTGCCGCGGCTTTCTCCCCATGTTCAATCCGGTATCCGGCAGGTTCATTGGCGTCGTGGGAAATATGAAATGGATGGATATCCAAATCCCCCAGTCGAAATGTCTCATCTGCTTTCACTTCGTGAAGAAGTCCTTCAGGAAGCTTGCCCAATGATTTTGCACATTTGATTCCTTGAATAGTTCCGCTTGTGGCATAAACCGGAACCTCATATTTTCTGCTGAATACACCAAGCCCTTGAATATGATCAATATGTTCATGGGTGATCAAAATCCCGTCCAGATCATCACCGGTAATATCCAGATGTGTAAGACCTGCTTCAATTCTTTTTTTGCTGATTCCAGTGTCTACGAGAAGATGGGTATTTTCACTTCCTATGTAAATACAATTCCCACTGCTTCCACTGGCAATACTGCACATTCTCATGTAGTTCTCCTTGTATCTCTATCTTTCTTCCCCGAATATCTTACAGATCATGGACGATCTTGTCAAGCTGAAGCATCGTTTCTACAAATACTCCATTGTTGTCGATCACTCGGTCACAATTTTTCAGAAACTCTTCTTTCGGAAGCTGCGCTGCCATAATCTCATCAATTTTCTCCGGCTGATACCCTCTTGCGTAAGTCAGACGATTTTTGCGCACATCTTTTTTTACATAGACATACCAGAATTCATCACAGATTTCTTCATAATTGTCTTCTATGAGAAGCGCTGCCTCAATCAAGAACAAACTGGTGCATTTACGCTCTTCTGCTGCAATTTTTCTACGGATTTCCTCTTTTACCGCCGGATGAACGATTCCGTTTAATATTTTCAGTTCTTTTTCATCCGCAAAAACGATATCTGCTAATTTACTTCTGTTGATCTCGCCCTTTTCATCCAGAATCTCTTCTCCGAAATGTGCAACAATCTCATCATATACCGGAGCTCCTTTTTTCTGAAGTTTTTTTGCCACTTCGTCTGCCTGACAAATAGAAGCTCCGTATTTATCATTTAAATAATTTAAAATCTGTGTCTTACCGGCTCCAATGCCTCCGGTTAATCCTATAACTTTCATGATCTTTCACCTCTTATTTTGCTTCATACCAGTTGTTTCCGGTGTGCATATCTATCTCAAGCGGTACCGCTAAGACTGCCGCCTGTTCCATCTCTTCACGCAAAACCTCTTTTACTGTATCAATCTCTGTGTGATGCGTCTCAATTAAAAGTTCATCGTGTACTTGAAGTACTAACCTTGATTTCATCTTTTGCTCTTTTAACCTCTTGTTTACACCAATCATGGCAATCTTCATAATATCTGCCGCAGTTCCTTGGATCGGAGCATTCATAGCAACTCTTTCTCCAAAAGAGCGCTGCATAAAATTGCTGGAAGCAAGCTCCGGTACCGGACGTCTCCGTCCAAACAAGGTCTTCACATATCCGTTCTCTTTCGCATGAGCTACCGCATCATCAAGAAATGCTTTGATTCCCGGATACGTATGGAAATAATCTTCAATATATTTCGCCGCTTCTTTTCTCGTTATACTCAAGTCCTGACTAAGCCCGAAAGAACTGATTCCATAGACAATTCCGAAATTCACTGCTTTTGCATTCCTTCTCTGCGAATCTGTCACCTCGTCAAAAGGAACGTGAAAAACTTGGGAAGCTGTAATCCTATGGATATCTGCCTCCTCCCGATAAGCCTTGATAAGCTGCTCATCACCGGAACAGTGAGCCAGTACCCGAAGCTCGATCTGTGAATAATCCGCATCCACAAATACATACCCTTCTTCCGGAACGAAGACTTTACGGATCATTCTTCCAAGTTCTACCCGAACCGGAATATTCTGAAGATTCGGTTCGGTACTGCTGATTCTTCCGGTAGCTGTTACGGTCTGATTAAATTTCCCGTGAATCCTTCCATCTTCCTGAATATAGCCTGCCAGTCCGTCCGCATAAGTCGATTTTAATTTTGTAAGCTGTCGGTATTCCAGAATCTTCGCAACGATCGGATACTCCGGTGCCAGTTTCTCCAGCACATCCGCAGCCGTAGAGTAACCGGTCTTCGTCTTTCTTCCGCCCGGAATTTTCATATCCTCAAACAGAACTACTCCGAGCTGCTTTGGCGAGTTGATATTAAATGTCTCATTGGCATCCTCATAAATCTCTTTTTCAAGTTCTACGATTTTATCACCGAGTTGATCGCCATAGTGCTTCAACGCCTCTGCCTCTACCTTCACCCCATTTTTCTCCATGTCATAAAGAGTAAATACAAGGGGCATCTCTATCTCTTCAAACAGACTCCACAGTCCGTCTTCTTTCAGTCTCTTTTCTAATTTGGTGGAAGAAGCGTATGCGGTGTACGCTTCATAACATGCCTTCGTTGTAAGATCTGTCTTATCTTCCAAAATAAGGTCCAACTGTTCTCTGGCTACATCTTCATAAGTATAATCGCTTTTCAACGGATTCAGTAGATAAGCGGCAACTGTAGCATCAAAACAATTGTCTTTTCTCTGGAGCTTTAAGAACTCCATCTGAGCCTTCAGATCAAACGCAACGAATCTATCCGCCTTCTCCGCAATCATTTCCAACTCATTTAACAGCCATTCACCACTGAGTTCCGCGTTGCACCGGATGCATAGAATGTCTTCCTGTGAAAAAGAAAGTGCGACTCCACCCACACCGGCTTCCTGTACAAAAAGAGGAAGCACATTCTCAAGATCCTTAAAGATTGCCGCACCGACACAGTCAGCCTGCGCTGCCTTTCTGAAGATTTCCATCGCTTCCGTTTTGCTTTCGATCACTCGAAAATGATCCTCCACGGAATTTGCCGGCGCTGTCACATCAAATTTTGACAACAAATTCTTAAACTGCAATCTCTGGAAATAGGCATAAGCTTCTTCGGTATATATATTTCCAAGCCGCGCTTCTTCGAAATCATAAGAAAAGTCAGCATGGACTTCAATGGTTGCCAGCGTCTTGCTCATCACCGCCAGATCCCAGTGTTCTTTTAATGCCTTTGATGCCCGCGGCGGCTTCAATTCCTCTACGTGAGCATATGCATTTTCAATGGAATGATATTCTGTAATAATTTTTGTGGCAGTTTTCTCACCGATACTTGGCACACCCGGAATGTTATCAGAAGTATCTCCCATTAATGCCTTCAAATCGATAAATTCCAAAGGTGTCACCTGATAACGATTCTTTACATCCTCACTGTAATAATCTTCCACTTCCGTTCTTCCCTGTTTTGTCTTAGGAATACGGATCTTCACATGTTCTGTGGCAAGCTGCAACAAATCTCTGTCGCCGGAGATCACAGACACTTCCATGCCCCGCTCTTCACCTCTTCTGGAAATGGTTCCAAGAAGATCATCCGCTTCCAGTCCTGCCTGCTCAATAGTCTTAATTCCCATTGCACCTAAAACTTCCTTGATTACAGGCACCTGCTGGCGTAGCTCGTCTGCCATAGGTTTTCGAGTTCCCTTATAGGCATCATACATTTCATGCCGAAAAGTAGGGGCATGCACATCAAAGGCAACCGTAAGATACTCCGGTTTTTCCTCTTCCAATATTTTGAACATGATCGTAAGAAAACCGTAAATCGCATTGGTATGAAGCCCCTCTGCATTGGTGAGATCAGGGAGCCCGTAAAACGCCCGATTTAATATACTATGTCCATCTATCAATACAATTTTTTCATTCATGATTCTTCTCCATGCATTTTATTACTATTTTATTATCATACACCAATTCAAGAGGTTTTAAAAGTAAAAAAATATTAAAAGAAGGCATTGTACCAAACAACGCCTTCCCATCATTTCCTATATATTTTCTGTCTAGATTGAATACCGGAATTCTTTATCCGTCAGTATTCTGGCAAAAATAAGTCCCAGCGGAAGCGCTGCCATAATGAGTACTGCCTCTGTAAACCAGTGGGATGCATCCATAATAGTGCCTGTTCCCATATTATAGATTGCCTTATACAAGTACATCCCCGGAACCATGATTACAATAGATGGGACTGTAATCGAGATTCTTGGATATCCATAAGATGGCTTTAACATTGACGCCAGAATTCCTGCTAAAAACGCACAGCCAAAGGCTGCAGCCGCCGGAGGTATCCCGATCAGATCAATAAGCTCCAGTCTTAATGTATTTGCAATCGCGCCAATCACTCCTGCCATGGATGCCATTTTCACAGAGCTACTGAACATAATAGAAAATCCGAACACGCCGCAGAAGCTTGCCAAAAATCGAAAACATGCCAATATGCCAACACTTAACCCAAGCGGCTGAAAATCTCCCGGCTTTAATTGGAGAGCGACTGCCAGAATCCATCCGGTCAACGTAGAGGTCAAAATAATTAACGCTGCATATGTAAATCTTTCGATTCCAGACCTTAAATCCAGCTTGGCAAGGTCGATTCCACTTGTAATAAATGGGAACCCCGGGATAATAAACAGCATGGCACAAATGTATCCGGCTTCGTGATTGGCAGACACACCAAATACAAGCTCTAACATTCGAAGTAATGCAGTATAACCAAGACAGGCTGCAGCCACACCTGCTACAACCTGTAACGCAAGTGTATACTTTCTGTGAATCAATTGCACACGAAGATAATTCCCGATACCGGCACCAAAAAAAGCACATAACATCTCTATCGGTCCGCCGCCTAAAAGTAACGTAAATCCACTGCAGGCGAATCCGGCAGCAAGTCCTAACGTCAAAGGCTTATACCCTGATTTTATCTTCTCCTGTTCATCCAGCTTCTTATGAAGCTCTTCAATAGATAAGTGACTGTATTTTTCTGAAAAGTCCAGAACAAACTGTTCGATCCTTGCAAGTTTTGCTGTATTTACACCGGTACCTGTCAGTGTCAGCACCTGGGAATAGCTTTCTCCGCCTTCCAGACAGGTATATTCAATAGACACCAGTCCGATATCCGCTGAACAGGTAACACCAAGCTCTCTTGCTATCTTATTCATAGAACTTCTCACACGCCATGCTCCTGTTCCGCAGGATAACAGCATAAATCCAATTCTTCCTATAATTGTAGATTTCTCACTCAAAGAAGCTTCTTTGATCGGAGTAGAATCATTTTTTTCTCCGAAAGAATGCCATGGAATTGGCATATGGTTTTTATCAATAGATGAAATATCTTCTCTTGTAATCTGCATAATTTCCTCTTCACACTTTATTTTAGTCTTTTTATTCTTTACTATCATACAGAGTATTCATTTTATTGTCAACAAAATGTCAATCTTGCTCAATACATTCCGACCTTCGTTTCTCTGCCGCGAAGTAAAACAGGGGCTGGTCATCCCATCCCCTGTTTCCATGTCTAATGTTTATTTTCACTTAATTGCGGAACCTTTTATTTCTCCTGCTCTGCAAGATATTGTGCACGTCCCTGGTCATAAAGATTATTCCCCTCACTGTCAATAATGACAACCAGTGGCATATCTTCAACATAAAGCTTGCGAAGTGCCTCAGCGCCGAGGTCTTCATATGCAATAAGCTCTGCTTCTTTGATTGATTTTGCAAGAAGCGCTCCCGCTCCGCCAATTGCACCAAAGTAAACACCGGAATACTTCTTCATAGCATCTACAACTTCCGGAAGACGTGCTCCTTTACCGATCATTCCTCTTGCGCCTACAGACATCATCGTTGGTGCATAGGCATCCATACGTCCGCTTGTAGTCGGTCCTGCAGAACCAATCACTTTTCCCGGCTTTGCAGGTGTAGGTCCTACATAGTAAATAGTTGCATCTGTCGGATCAAAAGGAAGTTCTTCTCCTCTTGCAAGAGCTTCACACATTCTCTTATGTCCGGCATCTCTGGAAGTATAGATCGTTCCTGTCACTAATACGCTGTCTCCTGCATGCAAAGTTTTTGCAAGTTCCTCAGTCAATGGTAATGTAATCTTTCTTGCTGCCATCTTAGATCACCTCCGTTTTGTGACGTGTTACATGGCAGTTGATGTTAACTGCACATGGCATACCTGCAATGTGTGTTGGTAACGTCTCAATATTCAGGCCGATTGCAGTTGTCTTTCCGCCGAATCCCTGTGGACCGATTCCAAGTTTATTTACCTTCTCAAGCATCTCTTTTTCAAGATCAGCATAGAATGGATCCGGGTTCTCAGAATCTACCGGACGCATCAGAGCTTTCTTTGCAAGAAGAGCTGCTTTATCGAAGGTTCCTCCGATACCAACACCGACAACCATTGGTGGGCATGGGTTTGGTCCTGCGGTCTCAACAACCTCTAAAATGAAGTCTTTAATACCCTGAAGTCCTGCGGATGGCTTGAACATACGAATCTGGCTCATATTTTCACTTCCGAATCCTTTTGGACCTACTGTAATCTTAATTTCCTCACCAGGCACGATCTCTGTGTAAAGCATAGCCGGTGTATTATCTCCGGTATTGCCGCGACGCACAGGGTCGCCTACTACTGATTTTCTAAGATATCCCTTATCATATCCGCGGCGAACACCTTCGTCTACTGCTTCGGCAAGATTACCACCTGTCAAATGAACATCCTGACCAATCTCAAGGAATACGCATGCCATACCAGTATCCTGACAGATTGGAACCTGTTCTTCTTTGGCAATCTCAAAATTGGTAATAATATTGTCCAGAACCCCCTGGGCAATCTCCCAGTCTTCACAGCCGCGACAGTTTTTGATCGCACACTGTACATCTTCCGGAAGAAACTGGTTTGCTTCAATACATAATTTTTCTACAACATCTGTAATCTGCTGTACATCAATTTCACGCATATGTAAAGCACCTCCTGTATTTTTATATAAATAATTCGAGAATTATAACGATTCCGGCTTACACCACTCGTTATAAGAAAATTCCTATGAACTGGCACGCCAGTACAACGAATACAAGCGCCACCGGATAAGTTGCTGCATAAGCAGAGGCAACATCATCTGTCTCGGTTACACGAATCAATGTGCCAAGCGCCGGTGTACTTGTCATACCGCCACAAATAGAACCGAGCGTGTTAAAGAGACTCAGCTTCAATACTTTCGATGCAAAAACATAGCCTAAAAGCATTGGAATCAATGTCATAAGCGCTCCGTATACGAAGAGAAGAAGTCCCTGTTCCTTCAGAATTTCCACAAAACCTGCTCCTGCCTGCACACCTGCTCCGATCAGGAACAGTGCAAGACCGAACTCTCTAAGACATTCTAACACATGTTTTTCTACTTTAACACTCAGTTTTCCGATTTTGCCAAAATGTCCGAGAATCAGACCGGCTATCAATGGGCCGCCGGAAGTTCCAAGTGAAAATACGGCGCCTCCCGGAAGCGGAATCTGAATCTTTGCCAACACAATCCCAAGGATGATAGCAAGGGAGAATGGGAAGAATCCCATACTGTCTGCATAGAATAATTCTTCTTTTTTTGTCTTTTTAAATTCTTCTTCTCCCACATTGCTGGCAGCTTCAAATTTGGCACGCTCTGCAGCCATATCTGTCTTTAAAAGCTTTGGAATCAGCTGAACAAAAAGCACAACTCCTACTACGCCAAACGGATACGCAATTCCATATCCTACAGATGCCGCTTCAGAACCTGTGGCATCAAGTGCAGCCGCCAGTCCCGGTGTACTTGTCAAGGCACCTGCCATCATACCGACACTGATATCATCCGGCACGCCAAGCAGCGTAATCACTCCTACACATGTAAGGGCGCCGGCTGCGATAATGATCACACCTAAGAGGATGTACGATGTCGCATTCAACTTAAAGTTACGGAAAAACTTAGGTCCGGCAATAAAACCGACAGATGTAACAAAGCAGATGAGCCCCAGTTCTCGAACCAGATCTGGAATCTCAAACCCAAAATGCCCAAATACTAACGCAACAAGAAGAATTCCTGCCGTACCAAGCTCAATTCCGCATATTTTAATACTACCAACCAGATACCCGATGACCGCAATTAAAAATACGATCATCAGTGTATTGGATAAAATATTTTCCTGAAACCATGTAACAATTCCCATGACTCAATTCCTTCTTTCCGTCCAGTTGACTATCTTTCGTGACGTGCATAATTTGGAAGAAGACGTGGAGAAACATCTCCTGTTTCAAGGTGTCCTTCTTTCAATTCTTCTGCATAAGCTTTCACATGATCAAGATTTGGAGTTCCAAGCTCTACTTCTTTCGCTTTTGCTGCCGCTTTCTTTCCTGCATTTCGTCCAAATACGATCACATCCAGAAGGGAGTTACCCATCAGTCTGTTTCTTCCATGGATTCCACCAGCTGCTTCACCGGCTGCAAGAAGATTCGGGATTGTCTTTGTAAATCCATCTCCATCGATCTCAAGTCCACCATTCTGGTAATGAAGTGTTGGATAAATAAGAATCGGAACCTTTCTCATATCAATGCCATACTTCATATACATACGGAACATTGCAGGAATTCTCTTCTCAATCGTACCCTCACCGCCAAGGATCTCGATCATTGGTGTATCAAGCCATACTCCTTTTTGTCCGTCTGGTGTCTCTACGCCACGTCCTTCCGCACATTCACGGATAACACCGGAAGCATTGACGTCACGAGTCTCCAATGGATGAATATATGCTTCTCCTTCTCCATTGACAAGCTGCGCTCCCACAGAACGAACTTTTTCTGTTACAAGAGCACCTAACATCTGTACCGGATAAGCAACTCCTGTCGGATGATACTGAATGGAATCCTGATAAAGGAGCGGTGCTCCTGCTCTGTAGCCAAGTACCAATCCGTCTGCGGTTGCTCCGTAGTGATTAGATGTCGGGAATCCCTGATAGTGCATTCTTCCGGCGCCACCGGTTGCAATTACGACTGTTTTTGCTTTTGCAACAGAGTAATCACCGGTCTCCATATTAAGAAGCACTGCTCCGGCTACCTGCCCTTTTTCGTCTTTCAGAAGCTCTACTGCAGAAGTAAATTCTACTACAGGAATCTTACGGTTGATCACTTCGTCTCTCAAGGTACGCATGATCTCTGCACCAGAGTAGTCTTTGCATGCATGCATTCTCTTTCTGGAAGTTCCGCCGCCATGTGTTGTAACCATACGACCATCAGCATCTTTGTCAAACATAACTCCAAGTTCATTGAGCCATTTAATTGCATCCGGCGCTTCCATAACAAGACGTTTTACAAGTTCCGGTTTTGCAGCAAAATGTCCGCCGCCAAAACAATCCAGGTAATGCTGAACCGGTGAATCATTTTCTTTATCCGCAGCCTGAATACCGCCTTCTGCCATCATCGTGTTGGCATCACCGATACGAAGCTTTGTAACGATCATAACATTGGCGCCTGCATTATGTGCTTCCAACGCACAAGAAGAACCTGCGCCGCCTCCTCCGATAACAAGTACATCTACGTCATAATCCACTTTATTGATATCCACATTTTCATTTACAAGACGACTGGTGGAATGAAGAACTTCTGCCAGTTCGATTGGAGCCTTTTCTCCTTTGTTCGGTCCTACTTTAATCTCTGCAAAAGCTTCTGGATTATAGTCTGGATGATATTTTTTCAGGAGAGCGTCTTTTTCGTCTGCTGTCAGACGTCTAGGCTCTGTAGACATACGCTCTTTTCTTGTAGCCTCTACCTTTTTGATAGATTCCATCATATTTTCCGGGTATGGTGTGTACATACTTTCGCCCTCCTTATTTCTCAATCTCTCTGTTGTTATAAAGTTCTTTCATCTCTGTGATTGGTTTCTTCATGATCTGTTCGATCAGATCGTCATATGCACCTGCATTGACTTCTTCTACACGTTTTTTCAAATGCTCTGTCTCTGCTGCAATATATTTTCCGGTCAAACGTCTCGCAAGAACACCTACATGCTGATGGGAAATTCCTGCCGGACATCTTGTAGAACAGCATCCGCATCCGATACAGTCGAATGATTCTTCTGCACACTTTTCAAATTCGCCTCTCTGTGCATATGCAATATACTGCATAACGTTGAGATCCTGTGTACAAGCATTTGTACAGGCATTACATCCAATACAGCTGTAAATCTCCGGATAAAGTTCCATCATAATCTGCTGAGTAGGTTTGATTTCATTAATATCATAAGTTCTCTTATCTGTCGGGAAGAATGGAATACTTGCCACATACATTCCTTCCTGTACCTGTGTCTGGCAGGCAAGGCAAGTCTTCAATTCGTTATCACCTTTAATACGGTAAATGGTTGCACATGCTCCACAGAATCCGTGACGACAGCCACATCCTCTCTTCCATGTATAACCGGCATACTCCATTGCAGTCATAATTGTAAGATCTGCCGGAACGCTGTATCTTTTACCGCTAAAATATACATTTACCATTTTTTCCATGTTGTTTTGTCCTTTCCTTGTCTAATACTCATTTGGCAGCTCGTCAATCTCATCAAATCGGAATACCGGACCGTCTTTGCATACATATTTTGATCCGATGTTACATCTTCCGCATTTTCCAACTCCACATTTCATACGAAGTTCTAATGTTGTGTACACTTGCTGAGTTGTAAATCCGAGTTCTTTTAATCCTGCAAGTACAAACTTGATCATAATCGGTGGTCCGCATACCAATGCTGTACGATCTGTATCAAATCCTAATTCTTTCACATAATTCGGTACAAATCCTACGTGTCCGTCCCAACCTTCCTGCTCGCGGTCAATTGTAAGATAAACATTGATTCCTTCTGTTTTCATCCAGACTTCTTGAATCTCTTTTAATTGAACAAGATCATCCGCAGAGCGGGAACCGTAAACAATATCTACAGTTCCGTAATTTTCACGATTATCAATCACATAATTGATGACGGAACGAAGCGGTGCAAGTCCGATTCCTCCTGCGATAAACAAAAGATTTTTTCCTTTTAATTCCGTTTCTACCGGAAAGTAGTTCCCATATGGACCACGGACAGTGATTTCATCTCCCACTTCCAGACTGTGAAGATAATCCGTCAATATTCCGCATTTCTTAATGCTGAATTCCTGATATTCTTTGTTTGTCGGTGAAGAAGTAATAGAAAACATTCCTTCACTTACCCCTGGTGCACATACCATCGCACATTGTCCGGGCATATGTTCAAATAATTTTCCGCCCTCCGGAGCATTTACGCGAAAAGTCTTAACATCCGGTGTCTCTTCGCGGATATCCGTGATCACACCTACCTGTGGGATCAAAGTATCCAATGTATAATTTTTATGGCAGTCACATTCACACATTAGTCGTTTCCTCCCTGCTTTTCAAATGCTTTTATTACTTTGACGATATTAAGCGCTGACGGACATTTCTCCACACAGCGTCCGCATCCTACACAAGAATACATACCGTCGTTATTTGCCGGATAATAAACCAATTTGTGCATAAATCTCTGACGGAATCTCTGCATCTGACTCGTACGGTTATTTCCGTGCGCCATCATTGTAAAATCAGAATACATGCAGGAATCCCAGCAGCGGTAACGGGATACACCGTGACCGGTATCGTAATCCTTAATGTCATAACACTGACAGGTCGGACATACAAACGTACAAGTTCCGCACTTCAGACATGGTTTATATAATTCTTCCCAGATTGGAGAATCAAATTTTTCAGAGAGTGCATCTCCTCCCCACCCCTCCAGAGAAAGATTCATATATGGAAGTTTTTCTACAATCTTATGTATTGCGTCTTTTTCAGCTTCCACCGGCTGTTCATCTGCTTCAACAAGAAGTTCTTTCACTGTTTCTGTCAGCTTTTCTCCTTTTTCTGTCAAAGCTTTCCAGTAGAGATCTTCGCCGATCATCCACGTTGCAACATCCGCCGCCGGAGCAGCTGCATCAATGCCGAACACTTTACAGAAACAAGTTTCTTCCGGCTCGTGGCATGCCATAGCAACGATTGTTCCATGCTCACGTCTTGCTGCATAGAAGCTGTCAACCGGATCGGAGAGAAATACTTTATCAAGCACTTCAACTCCCTTAACGTCACATGCCTTCATGCCAAATACAACAAAATTCTGTTCTTTTAATTTTTCCGGCTCTATTTTTAATTTCTTGTTTTCTTTTCTAACCGTATAGAGATTCTCGCTCTGTGGGAAAAATGCATCTTTCGCAGATTTCACGGTCTTTAATGTGTCAAGATCAACTTCTGCTTCTTTTGTCCATGCAGCATAGTTGGTCTGTCCGGCATTCTTTACCGGAAGATATAATTCCTGATTGTCCGCGATCAACTGGAATAATGCGGCCAGATTGTCTTTTGCTATCTTATACATACATTATCCCCTCTTTCCTACAATACTTGGTTCCGCGTCATCAAACGTATAGTTGGTGAGCGGTGCTTTTGAATCTGTGTCAGCCCCTGCCTGAAATTCTCCGTACAATTCATCAATATCTTTGATAAACTTCCGGTTGAATAAATGGAGCGGAATTCCCTGCGGACATACGCGGCTGCATTCGCCACAATCTGTACATCTTCCTGCTACGTGGAATGCACGGATAATATGGAACATCTTTTCTTCAAAAGAATCTGCATTTGCTTTCTGAGAGCTGTCGAATTTGTTACTGTCAAATACACATTTTCTGCAACTACATGCCGGACACACATTTCTGCAGGCATTACAGCGGATACATTTACTCAGTTCTTTCTGGAAAAATGCAAATTTTTCTTCCGGACTCATCGCTTCAATCTTTGCCACTTCTTCAAAACGATCTGCGTCTGTTGTATCTTTTGATTCGCCGATCAGCTCGTCGTATACCATGTGTTCTTTGCCTTTACATACATGGCATCTTTCCAGCATGGCATCTTTGTAATCACAAGTCTTTTCACCGTAAATTGTCTGGATTTTCAAAGTCTCTGCCTCATCTTCGATCTCGGCACCTTCAATATGTTCGATTCCTTTGATTCCCATACTGCGAATCTTTTCAATATCCAATTTTCCTTTACAGCCGACGCCAACAATATATGCTTTGTCTCTATCAACACGATGTTCTTTGATCAGCTGATTAAAACTGTATGTATCACATGGCTTTAAAAAGACCATTGTCTTTCCTTCCAGCTTGGAAGCGTCAATCATATATTTACTTAAATTTGCTCCACAGAATCCGTTATATACAAAATCTTTCAAAGATTCTTCTGTCTCAAAGTAAGCCGGTTCTGGATTATAAGGCAAGTCTCCGGCCTTCCAGCCAAGAACTCTGGCTACGGTTCCGTCTGCCAATAATTCTTTTGCACGATCAATTATTGCTTGCATCTTAAATCCCCCAATCTTACATTCTCGCCAAGGGAATAGATTTTCTCTACAAAACTATTCATTGTATCAGAAAATTTCACACCCTCTGCGGCAGATACCCATTCCACTCTGGTACGTCCATTCTCTACACCAATGTAATCCAGCATGGAGAACAACAAAGTCATACGTCTTCTTGCATAATAATTTCCGGTGCTGTAATGGCAGTCTCCCGGATGACATCCACATAAGATTACTCCATCCGCACCTTTTTCAAATGCTCTTAAGATAAACATTGGATTGACACGACAGGAACATGGCACTCGGATGATCTTAACGTCTGCCGGATAAGACAGACGACTGCTTCCTGCAAGGTCAGCTCCTGCGTAACTGCACCAGTTACAGCAAAACGCTACAATCTTAGGCTTAAATTCATTCTTTTCTACTGACATATTGCATCTACCTCCGCGATAATCTGTCTATTGGAGAATCCCTGTAAATCCATAGCTCCCGACGGACAGGCAACTGTACATGCTCCACAGCCCTGACACAGTGCATTATTTACAACAGCGATCCGTCGTACTTCACGAATTCCATGATCGTTTACTTCTTTATTTTCATAAGTAATTGCACCGTATGGACATACATTTTCACAAGTAGAACATCCGTTACAGAGAAGTTCGTCTGAATGTGCTGTACATGGGTTCGTCATCAACTTATCTTTTGCCAAAAGTCCGATCGCTTTTACTGCTGCTGCGCCTGCCTGCGCAACTGTCTCCGGAATATCCTTTGGTCCCTGACATACACCGGACAGGAAAATACCTGCGGTTGGAGATTCTACTGGACGAAGCTTTGCATGTGCTTCTGTAAGGAAATTATTTGTATCAATACTTGCTGTCAGCATAGTAGCGATCTTTCTTACATCCGGATTCGGTTCAATGGCAGTTGCAAGAACAACCATATCCGCTTCTTTCAAGATCTGTTTATTGTCAAGAAGATCAGAAGCCTGAACAAGGAGCTTTCCATCCGGTTGAGGAATCACCTTTCCTACCTGTCCTTTGATATAATCCACGCCATACTGCTCTACCGCTCTTCTATAGAACTCGTCAAAGTTTTTACCCGGTGTACGGACATCGATATAAAATACGGTCACATTTACATCCGGATATTTGTCACGAATCAACATTGCATGTTTTGCAGTGTACATACAGCAGATTTTTGAACAATACGGTTTTCCGCGATCGTCTGAACAACGGCTTCCTACGCACTGAACAAATACGATTTCTTTTGGCGCCTTTCCGTCTGATAAGCGTTCCAGATGTCCGTGTGTCGGACCTGCGGCATTCATTACACGTTCAAGCTCCAAAGAAGTGATTACGTCTGGGCTCTGGTTGTAAGCATACTCATCATATTTATCAAGCTTGATCGTATCAAATCCGGTTGCCACAACAATAGCTCCGTACTTCTCTGTTACGATCTCATCCTGCTGTTCGTAATCAATAGCGCCTGCCTGACATACTTTTGCACAGATTCCGCATTTACCTGTTTTAAATTTAATACAGTTGTCACAGTCAATGACCGGTACATTTGGAATTGCCTGAGCAAACGGTGTATAAATGGCGCTTCTTGTATTTAATCCTCTGTTAAATTCATTTGGTGTCTTCTTAGAAGGACATTTTTCTTGACAAAGTCCACATCCGGTACATTTATCCATATCAACGTGTCTTGCTTTTTTACGGATTTCAACAGTAAAATCTCCTACGAAGCCACTGACCTTCTCAACTTCACTGTATGTATAAATATTGATTTTATCATGGGCTGCTGCTTCTACCATCTTCGGTGTCAAAATACAAGCAGAACAGTCTAAAGTAGGGAACGTCTTATCAAGCTGAGACATTCTTCCGCCGATACTCGGTGTTTTCTCTACGATATCTACCTCGTATCCTGCATCTGCAATATCAAGAGCAGTCTGGATACCCGCGATACCTCCGCCGATTACAAGAGCTCTCTTTGTCACGCGGCTCTCGCCCGGCTTCAGCGGTGCGTCTAAATTCACTTTTGCCACTGCCGCTCTCATTAAGATTACTGCCTTCTCGGTTGCCTCTTCCATATCTTTATGAATCCAAGAACAATGCTCACGGATATTGGCAATCTCAACCATATATGGGTTTAAGCCGGCACGTTCTGCCGCTTGTCTGAATGTTGTTTCATGCATACGAGGGGAACAAGAACAGACAACAAGCCCTGTCAAATGTTTTTCTTTGATCGCCTCTGCAATTTTCGCCTGACCTGCCTCAGAACACATATACTGGTAATCTTCGGCATGGACAACTCCTGGTTCCTTTAAAGCCATTTCGGCTACTTTTGCCACATCAACTGTCGCTGCAATATTACTTCCGCAGTGACAGACAAATACTCCTATCCTCTGCACTTAGATCACCTCCTATATCTTCTGAATGCACTGACTAATAACTGTTGTGGAAGCTCCGGATCTAAAAGCTCCGGAATCTCATCTGCTTTCAAATAATCCTGTCCTTTTTCACGAACAACGATCTGTCTTGCAGCATCAATAAGTTTTCCAGGTTTCACATCTCGCGGACATCTCTCCACGCATGCAAAGCAGGAAAGACATTTCCAAAGCGATTTTGATTTTACAAGACTTTCAATATCTTCGTTGATCACATAAGACACAAACTGATGGGGCTTAATATCCATTTCATTAAAAGAAGGGCATGTGGCTGAACACTTTCCACATTTCATACATTTTAATGGATTCACGCCACTGATTTCTTTGATCATCTCTGCCTGTTTTTTCTCAGAACCCATTACTCCTGTACCTCCTTTTCTTTACATTCCGGATGTACACCAAGAGCTTCTGCAAGAAGTTCTGTGAAATAATAAACCGGAATTTCTTTTTCTTTATTCTTATTCAGATTATACATGCACAGCGGACACGCAGTAATCATCATATCTGCGCCAAATCCTTCTGCGCTGTCTGTAATCTTCTTACACATATTCTCGGACATTTCTTTTTCTTTCAGAGAAATGTAACCACCACAACATTCATTTCGATATGGATAGATTACCGGTTCTCCTCCGATCGCACGGATAAAGTCTTCCATGATCTTCGGATTCTCCGGATCGTCGAACTGAAGCATTTTACTTGGACGAAGAAGAAGGCATCCGTAATATGCGCCTATTTTCTTTCCGGTAAATGGATTTACTACTTTCTTTTTCAGTTCGTCAAACCCAATCTTATCTCTTAAAACTTCCAGATAATGAAGCACTGTTGTTTCGCCGGCATAAGGCTCTTTTAATTCTTTCTTCATGTAGTTGTTGGCTTTAAAGCGGATGTCTTCTACATTTTTCATATCATCATTGACTCTTTTGATTACATGATGACACGCAGAACAAATGGTAACCAGTTCCTGGCCTTTTTCTTTTGCCGCATTTAATGCACGAACAGAAGAAAGTTTTGTTGCGATTTCGTCTGTTCCAAGTGGATATACACCGCCACAGCACTGCCAGTCTTCAATTTCTTCCAGTTCAAATCCCAACGCTTCCGCCGAAGCTCTGGCACACACATCCAGCTCTACCGCCTTGGTTTTCAAAGTGCACCCCGGATAATAGCTGTATTTCATAATCCTTTCGTTCCTTTCTCTTTATAACTCAATCTGTGCAATCACAGCTTTCAATGCATCTGCGCTTGCTTTTAATTTTTCAACCTCTTCATCTGTAAGCTTCATTTCAAGCTTGCCCTGAATTCCGTTTGGTCCTACTAAAGTAAGAGTACTTAAGCATACATCTTCAATACCGTATTCTCCGTGCATCATAGAAGAAACTGTTGTCACAGATTCGGAAGCAGATAACAGGAAACCGCACAGGCGGCAGACGCCTCTTGTTACCGCATAAAATGTTGCTCCTTTGTTGGCAATTACCTGACCGCCAGACTTCTGAACATAAGTAAGCATTGCTTCTTTGTCAAGTTCTTCAATCTTCTTGCCGAATTTCTCTGCGATCTCATAATAGTCGTCTACGTTGACGCCTGCAATACGTGCCGCAGACCACGGAACAAAAGAGGTATCTCCATGTTCTCCATATACATATGCGTGAATATTTCTCTGCGCAACCTGGAAGTGCTCAGAAAGGCCACAACGAAGTCTTGCAGAGTCTAAAATTGTTCCGGAACCGATGATCTGGTTCTCTGGAAGACCTGAAATCTTAGTAAATACATAAGTCATGATGTCAACCGGATTGCTCACAATGATGTAAAGCGCATTCGGTGCAGCTTTTACGATCTCCGGTGTGATTTCTTTCAGGATGTTTACATTTGTCTGTGTTAATTCAATTCTAGTCTGTCCTGGTTTACGGGCAATCCCAGAAGTAATGATAACAATATCTGAATCTTTAGCGTCCGCATAGTCTCCTGCAACGATAGAGATCGGATCTCTGAAACAGGTGCCCTGTTCAATATCCATTACCTCGCCTTTCACCTTTTCTTTGTTAATATCGATCAATACTAATTCTGATGCGATATCCTGTCCGGATAATGTGTATGCAATCGTTGCTCCTACACTTCCGGCTCCAATGATCGTAATCTTGCTGCTCATGTGTTTTCTCTCCTTTTTGTTATATTTTTAACAAGTATTTTGTATATATTACCATATCGTTAACCTTTTAACAACTACTTGTAAAAAAAATATCGTGTATTTTTTTAAGTACAATTTGCAAAGCCTTTTTCAAAAAGAAAAAGACACCAAATATCACAAATTGCGATATCCGATGTCTTCATTCACACTGCGGATGGTGGGACTTGAACCCACACGAGGTCGCCCCCGCAAGATTTTGAGTCTTGTGCGTCTGCCATTCCGCCACATCCGCTCATTTCGGCTTTCTTAAGCCGAAATTTATTCTATCATAATCTTTTCTAAATTACAATAGTTTTTTTCAAAAAAACATCTTTAAAACAGATTTTAAAACAGATTAAAACAACCCTTTGATTATAATGCAAATAAACGGCTGTCAATCTTTGTAAGGTCTTCCTCGGAAATACTATATACATTATCCTTTTCCTCAACGGTTACCTTCAATTCTTCTTCTGCCCCGTACTGTGGATCTTCTGCGCGTGCTGCTAACAAATCATACATTTTATTAAGCAGCATCTGATTAATTTCGTCCTCACTCGGAACACTTCCGTCACCTGCCAGAAGTTCATTCTGAATTGCTTCTGTAAGCTCGCCCTCTACACCTTCCATAAACGCAAAAGGTTCAACTTTGACAACAACTTCAAATCCTCCGTCTGTCTCTTTTGCATCTCCGACTGCATATTTGGCTTTTGAAAGCATATTCTTGTAAAGCTCACGATATTTTTCTTCAAGCTCACTGGTAATTCCCATGTCCTGTAAGCCGCTGCTTGTAACGATATTTTCAATATTATCATCGTAAAGCTTCTGCACTTCTTCTTTACTGGAATCTGTCACTTCCATATATGCGTCAAAATCTGCCTTGTAACTTGCATCTAATGTCGCTTTTACATATTCTTTGGCATCTTCCTCAGTCATTCCGCCACATCCTGTCAGCATAGATACCGCCAATACCAATACTGCCGCTAATGCCAGCATACGTTTTTTCATCCTCTTCATATCATTTCCTCCTTTTAGTCACTTTGACCAATGCATTATACTGGTATAATAACCTATTTAGGGAAATTTTACAACACTTTTCTATTTTAACCTATTAACTTACTTCCAATATCAAAACAGTCAAATGTTGCGAAATAATCTGCCGGTTTCTCCGCTCTTCGAATCATCTGTACACTTCCATCTTCTTTAAGTAAAAGCTCTGCAGATTTTAATTTGCCGTTATAGTTATATCCCATAGAAAATCCATGTGCTCCCGTATCATGGATGACCAGAAGATCTCCCTTATCAATCTTTGGAAGCATGCGGTCAATCGCGAATTTATCATTATTTTCGCAAAGTGAACCAACCACATCATATTTATGGTCACAAGCCTTTTTTTCTTTTCCCATTACTGTAATATGGTGATATGCTCCATACATAGCCGGACGCATCAAGTTAACTGCACAGGCATCTACACCGATATATTCTTTATATGTATGCTTCTCATGAATCGCCTTTGTAACAAGACATCCGTAGGCGCCCATCATAAAACGTCCAAGTTCGGTGTAAATGGCAATATCGTCCATCTTTGCCGGTTTCAACACCTCTTCATATACTCGTCTTACACCCTCGCCAATGACACAGATATCATTTGGCTCCTGATCCGGTGTATAAGGAATACCGATTCCGCCGGAAAGGTTAATAAACTTAATGTGAGCTCCCGTTTCTTTCTGTAGTTTTACTGCAAGTTCAAATAAAATTTTAGCAAGCATCGGATAGTATTCATTGGTAACCGTATTGCTTGCAAGAAATGCATGGATACCAAATTCCTTCGCCCCTTTGCTTTTTAAAATTTTAAATGCCTCAAAAAGCTGATCCTTTGTCATTCCGTATTTGGAATCTCCCGGATTATCCATAATATCATTACTGATCTTAAATAATCCTCCCGGATTAAAACGACAGCTGATTGTTTCCGGGATATGCCCGATAGCCTGCTCCAATACATCAATATGAGTAATATCATCCAGATTGATGATCGCGCCCAGTTTATCTGCGTAGACAAACTCTTCCGGCGGTGTGTCATTGGAGGAGAACATAATATCCTGTCCTGTCACTCCTACCGCCTCTGACAGCATCAGCTCTGTGTAAGAAGAACAGTCACAACCACAGCCATATTCTTTCAGAATGTTGATAAGAAATGGATTCGGAGTTGCTTTCACTGCAAAGTATTCTTTATATCCTTCATTCCACGAAAAAGCATCTTTTAATGCTTTCATATTTCTTCTGATTCCTCTCTCATCATAGAGATAAAAAGGTGTTGGATATGTTTTCACAATTTCATCTAGCTGGTCTTTTGTCACAAATGTTTCTTTTTTCATGCGTTTTCATTCTCCTTTTTCATTGCAAGTAATTTTATCTCATTAGAAAGAGCAGTTTTATACAGATTTACGAAATTTTTTTGACCGGAATACAGACAGGTATTCATACTCCCCTCTCCGTATTCTCCCGCAAGCACACAGTTGGAATCAACAATCAGTCCTACTGCTGTCCCACGTGGATTCCCAATATATACTTTCGCCCCGTCAAAATTGACCGGCTGATCTGTAATGATCACGACTTTCTTTCTTCTCTCTATCAGGCTTTCCAATTCTTTTATCAAAAGAAGCAGATAATTTCTTGTACAGGAAACATACACCCTCTCTTTTGCTCCGTCAATTAAATTGCGCATTTTATCTAATACATTCGCCGCGCCTTCAATCGTAATATATCCTTCCACACGATCCTTCACCGCAGGCATATGAGCACACAACCATTTTTTATTTTCTTCCATCCGTCTTACGCGATTTTTACAAAATTCATCCAACGGAACCGGCACGTATTTTCTTGTAGTACCTTCTTCCACCAAATAAGAAGCCCCTTTTTCGGTCATGCTTGCCAGTGAATTGTAAGCATTTGATCTGGATATACCAATCAATTTAGCCACTTCATAGCCTGTTGTTTTTCCTTCTCTTAACAGGCATTCATAAATAGCAGCTTCCTGCCTTGTAAGACCGAATTCCATCAATCGCTCTGCGAAAACACTGCTTTCCATTCCTTCACCATCTTTCTTTAGTAGTTCTCTATAGGAACACTTTAATCTATATGTTCTCATCTGTCAATGAAAATTGTAAAATGTCCCTATTAAAAATAGGTCATGCATTTTCATGCACAACCCATTTTCTTTAATCGACTACTGCAATTCTCATCATATTACTTACACCCTTGGACATTCCTACCGTTGTAGGTGAAGGGATACCGGCTGTTAAGATCACAACATCTCCGGTCTCTACTATCTGTTTTGCAGTTACAAGATCAATCGCACTGCTGCAGATATCTTCCGTTGTATGTACTTCAATTGATTTCATAGGGCGCACTCCCCAGTAAATCTGCATTCTTCTAAGCGATGCACCATTAGGGCTTATTCCGATAATCTCTGTTTTCGGCTTGAACTTTGATACCACTCTCGCAGTTGCTCCGGACATAGATGGTGCAATGATGCATTTTGCATTCAGGCTCATTGCAGTTGATACTGTCGCAAATCCAAGCGCGCTGGATGTGCTCTTTTTGCGATATTCCTCGGATTTTCTCAAAATCATCTCATAATCCAGATGCTCTTCTGTATTTTCTACGATATGTACCATCATCTGAAGCGCTTCTACCGGGTATTTTCCATTTGCTGTTTCTCCGGACAACATGACAGCATCTGTTCCGTCATATACAGCATTGGCAACATCTGTAACTTCTGCTCTCGTCGGACGTGGATTGCGGATCATAGAGTCCAGCATCTGAGTTGCCGTAATAACCGGTTTGAAATTATCGTTACATTTCTGGATCAGCATTTTCTGAAGATATGGCACCTCTTCCGCAGGAATCTCAACGCCCAAATCTCCACGCGCTACCATGATTCCATCTGCACAACGGATAATTTCGTCAATATTCTGGATTCCTTCTGCATTTTCAATCTTGGCAATAATCGGAATATATGGCGCTTTCAATTCTCTTAACAACGCTTTAATCTCTAAAATACATTCTGCGTTACGCACGAAAGAAGCTGCAATAAAATCCACACCCTGCTCTACTCCAAAGCGGATATCGTCTCTGTCTTTCTCTGTGATCGCCGGAAGTCTTACCGGAACATTCGGTACATTAACACCCTTCTTCTCTCCCAGCTCACCGCCGTTTACAACCTTACATACAATGTCCTCTCCATTTTTTCCTGTAACCTTTAGTTCAATCAATCCGTCATCAATAAGGATCGTACTTCCGATCTGAACATCATCAATAAGCCCACGGTATGTAATAGAAACCTTCTGTGCATTTCCAACCACATCTGCAGTAGACAATACAAAGGTGTTCCCTTCTTCCAATGTAACCTTTTTTCCCCCCTCTAAGACACCGGTACGAATCTCCGGTCCCTTTGTATCTAACAAAATTGCAACCGGAACTTTTTCCTCATCACGGATCTGCTTGATCATATCCATACGCATTTTCTGCTCTTCATGATCTCCGTGTGAAAAATTGAATCTTGCAATGTCCATACCATTTTGAATCAAACCTCTCATAACCTCTGGATCATTTGTTCTTGGTCCCATCGTACATACAATTTTTGTTTTTTTCATATTTTGTTAACCCTCTCTTTTTTCTTTCCATAATTTCATTTTCGTTCATTTTGACACGTTATTTCACATGAATATGTGTAAATAAGTGTTCCTGACAATACTCGTAGTTACCATTGCATTTCGAGCAATACCGAAATTCCAGATTCGGATCATCTAGTTCTGTCCGTCCACAGACTGCACAGCGGTGTTTCGCGCCACCGGCGTAATGATTTTCAGTTCTCTGAGCATGTTTCACATTTTTCTGGAAATCCATTTTACGCTTCATCTGCTTAGGTGTATACGGCTTCACATTTCTGGAGCTTAAGAAAAAAATCAGGAAATTCAGCAGAGACACCGCTGCAGCCAGAGCATTCGCCCTGTAATAAGCTCCGTAATAAGGATTGCCGCCATAACTTGGAAGGAACGCCTGCACAATTGTATACAGGAACAGAATGCCATCAAGCCATGCCAACCATTTTGCTTTGATCGGCAGAATGAAATACACATAAAACTGTGCATCCGGATACAATGCCGCATACACAAGAAAAAGTGACAAATTCAAATAGTTTGTGCCAAGTGGAAGGTTCACTCCAAAAATCAGATAAGCTGCGATTGCCGCGATCACATGGAAGATAACCCCCGCAAAGAAGTATACATTAAAGCGAAAAGTTCCCCATGCCATCTCTAACTGTTTTCCGATAAAATAGTATAACATCACTGCAAAAAACAGCCAGATCAAATTGCCGGATGGCGGCTGAATAATAAATGTCAGGATTCGCCACACCTGTCCGTGCAGGATTGCCTGTGCATTTAAGCTCAAATACTCCATATAAAAAGACGGATTGATCATATTTAACACGTATCCTGTCACATAGAGAGCAACAATATAAATCATAAGATTGGGTATCGCATACCGTCCAAATTTTCGTTCTAATTTATTCAACCAATTCATAAAGCTTTTCTGTCCACTCCTTATATTTATTATTATTTGGCATAGTAATCATTCTACCGTTTCACATTATATTTGTCAATTCTGGCAGAAAATTTTCATAGCATTTTAACATTTCGGGAGTTTGACAGTTGAATATCAAAAAAAGTACTCACAGGTCGCATAAAACCTG
>OFMG01000201.1_pt1 | contig 92770 bp, 94 predicted proteins | sample 1541751 | NCBI WGS metagenome assembly OFMG01 (sample SAMN04209232, study PRJEB22552) | human gut metagenome | biome: gut; material: feces | host: Homo sapiens | place: USA: Oklahoma
AAACCTTCTGGAAGCCATTGAACAGGGCATCCTGACCCCGACCACCAAGCAGCGGCTGGACGAACTGGAAGCCCGGAAAGAAGCTCTGAACACCAGCATTCTGGAAGAAGAGCTGAAAAAGCCCGTCCTGACCCGCGAGTGGATGCGGTTCTGGTTTGAAAAATTCCGCAAGGGTGACATGAGAGACATGGAGCACCAGCGGCAGATCATTGATACCTTTGTCAACTCGGTCTACGTCTTTGACGACCGGGTCGTGCTCAATTTCAACTTCACGGACGATTCCAAAACCATCTCCCGTGAAGAGGTATTGGGTTCGAGTGCTGTGGAGAATGCTCCACCAAAACAAGAGTCCCTGACTTCGGTCAGGGGCTTTTTTGTTGCGTCATCCACTAACCCACGTCAAAGCAGGACGGTACAGGACTCGAACAGCACGTGCCGAGCGCAGCGAAGGCAATCAAAGCCCTAGCAGGGCTTTGATTAGTGCGCGGTTTCCAACGCGTAGGAATGTCTACCAAGAAAGATGCCGCCAGACCATTCGGTCTGGGGATTTTTTTGTGGTTGGCAGTAGCAGAACGTCTGCCTGTCAATTCCGGCATCTTGGGGTGTATTTTTTTGACGGGTGTGGTATACTTGGATTTGACTCAGAAGAGCAATAAATTTCAGAAGGAACGGAATCATGTCAAAGGATGAATATCTGATCACCGATGCGCCCCTGAAAGCGCTGACGGTTTTTGCAATGCCGATGATCCTCGGCAGCTTTTTCCAGCAGGTCTACAACATGGCCGACTCCATCATCGTCGGTCAGTTTGTTGGTTCCTCCGCGCTTGCGGCTGTCGGTGCCTGTGCTGCGCTGACCAACGTTTTTATTTGTGTGGCGCTTGGTGCCGGTGTGGGTGCAGGCGTGCTTGTAAGCCGCTATTTTGGTGCCAAAGACTATGGCAAAATGAAGACCATCGTGTCAACATCCCTGCTCAGCTTTTTGATCCTGAGCATCGTCCTTGGTGTTTTTGGCTTTTGCTTTTCTCATTCGATGATGAGCGGCTTGCAGACCCCTGCCGACATTCTGGAAGATGCAGTGCTGTACCTGCGGGTCTATTTTGCAGGCTTCCCGTTCCTGTTCATGTACAACATCCTTTCCACCATGTTCACCTCTATCGGGGAATCCAAGATCCCGCTGGGGCTGCTGATCTTCTCGTCCATCCTGAATATCTTTATGGATCTCTGGATGGTAGCCGGTCTTGATCTCGGCGTGTTCGGCGCAGCCCTTGCGACCCTGATCGCACAGGGCATTTCTGCTGTGTTCTCGCTTTTGATCTTCTTTGCGCGGATGCGGCGGTACAAAAGCCCCTTTCACTGGTTCGACGGGCAGGAGCTGCAGTCCATGCTCCGCCTTGCCGTCCCGTCGATTTTACAGCAGTCCACCGTGTCCATCGGTATGATGATCGTGCAGGCTGTGGTAAATCCCTTTGGCACACAGGCACTTGCAGGGTATTCGGCAACGATGCGGGTAGAGAATGTTTTCTCCCTGATCTTTGTATCCATCGGCAATGCCGTTTCGCCCTACGTTTCCCAGAATCTCGGCGCAAAGAAAACCGATCGTCTCAAAAAAGGCTACCACGCCGCACTGATTCTGGATCTCTGCTTTGCCGTTCTTGCATTCGTGGTCATCGAGACCCTGCATACCCAGATCTCCTCGCTGTTCTTGGGCAAGGACGGAACAGCGTTGGCTTATCAGGTGTCCGGTGATTACATGAGATGGCTCGGCTATTTCTTCATCTTCATGGGCATCAAGATGGCGACCGACGGCGCCCTGCGCGGGCTTGGCGTCATGCGCCCGTTTCTTATTGCCAATATGGTAAACCTTGCGATCCGTCTGTCCGTTGCCCTGATCTGCGCACCGCGTTTCGGCATCGCCTTTGTCTGGCTTGCCGTCCCGGCGGGCTGGCTGGCAAACTTTCTTGTCTCCTATGCGGCGCTCAGAAGATCGTGGCCCGCAGACAATGCGGCTTCCACCCGATAACCTCTGTTTCTGGCAAAGTTTGGAACTTCGCACCCCTTGATCAAAGTCTCTGACCTCGGTCAGGGGCTTTTTTGCTGCGTCATCCACCCGTCCATGCTGGAGCGGAACGGCACAAAATACCCCCGGCAGGCTATCGCTCTTGCGGCGGCAGCCTGCCGGGGGGTATCGCGTTATCCTGTCAGAAGTTTTCTGCCTTACACCTCGTGCTCCGCCCAGTCCTGACTGCGGCCCACGGCCTTGTGCCAGCCCTTGACCAGTTTTTCCCGCTGGGCAGCGTCCATTTTGGGCTCAAACAGCTGGTTGCAGCTCCACAGATGGCTGATCTCCTCCCGGCTCTTCCACACGCCGGTGGCAAGACCAGCCAGATACGCCGCGCCAAGGGCGGTGGTCTCCCGGATGGCCGGGCGCAGCACCTCCTTGTTCAGGATATCGGACTGGAACTGCATCAGGAAGTGGTCGCGGCTGGCGCCGCCGTCCACCTTCAGGGTGCTGATGGTGATATCGGTGTCCTTTTCCATTGCCCACATCAGGTCGGCGCTCTGGTAGGCGATGGATTCCTCTGCCGCGCGGATGATGTGGTTCTGGGTGGTGCCGCGGGTAATGCCCAGAATGGCACCCCGGGCATACATATCCCAGTAGGGCGCACCCAGACCGGTAAAGGCTGGCACGATGTACACGCCGCCGTTGTCCGGCACCTTCTGGGCGTAATACTCGGAATCGCAGCTGTCTTGAATGAGGTGCATCCCGTCCCGGATCCACTGGATGACTGCGCCGCCCACAAAGACAGAGCCTTCCAGCGCATACTCCACCTCGCCGTCAAGGCTGATGGCGATGGTGGTGACCAGACCGTTCTTGCTCTGGTAGATCTTGTTGCCGGTGTTCATCAACAGGAAACAGCCGGTGCCGTAGGTGTTTTTCACGTCGCCGGGCTTAAAGCAGCCCTGCCCGAACAGCGCAGCCTGCTGGTCGCCCGCAATACCGGCTACCGGCACATCCACGCCCTGAATGTTGGTATAGCCGTATACCTCGCTGGAGTCCTTCACACTGGGCAGGATGCAGCGGGGGATGTCCAGTGCCTTGAGCAGGGTATCGTCCCAATCCAGCGTGCGGATGTTGTACAGCATGGTGCGGCTGGCGTTGGTGCGGTCGGTAACGTGCACCTTGCCGCCGGTCAGCTTCCAGACCAGCCAAGTGTCCACCGTACCGAACAAAAGCTCCCCTGCTTCGGCCTTTTCCCGTGCACCGGGGACGTTCTCTAAGATCCACTTGATCTTGGTGGCGGAGAAATAGGCGTCCGGCACAAGGCCGGTGTTTTCCCGGATATAGTCCGCCATGCCGGGGGTCCTGAGCAGCTCGTCCACAAGGGGCGCGGTGCGGCGGCACTGCCAGACGATGGCGTTATACACCGGGCGTCCGGTGTTCTTGTCCCACAGGATCGTAGTCTCGCGCTGGTTGGTGATACCGATGCCCGCAATGTCCTTGGGGTCTACGCCGCTCTGGGCAATGACCTCGTTCATCACGCCGTACTGGCTGGACCAGATCTCCATAGGGTTGTGCTCCACCCAGCCCTGATGGGGATAGATCTGCTCAAATTCCCGCTGCTGCACGCAGACAATGTTCTGCTCGTTGTCAAACAGGATCGCCCGGCTGCTGGTAGTGCCCTGATCCAACGAGAGGATGTATTTGGTCTGGCTCATAATGCTCTCTCCTTGCTCTGAAGCTTGAGCGCAAAACAAAAAAGAGCGCACCAAACAAAGCCATCTGCTCTGTCTGTCGCTCTCCTGCTCTGCGCAAACATATTCTGTGCTTATTGTACACGCTCCGCAAGCAAAATACAAGCATCCGCGCAATTTTTGGATATTCCGTACAACACCGCCGCCCCGCCGTTGAACACTCTGCCGAAAGACATTTAAAATGCGCTCCGCTTCGCTCTGCGCATAAATAGCGGAACAATTCTTTATATTTCGCGTTTGGAGCGACCGCGTTTGCGGAGCGCAGCGTAGCAATGAAAGCCCCAGTGGGGCTTTTAAGCGGCAGAGCGGTCTGCGTTAGCAGATGGAGGGGCTTTGCCCCGACAAGTTCTGCGGGCCGCTCCAAACGCATTTTCACGGAAAAGGCCGCAGAGATAAACGACATTTCCCGCCATGACCCCTCCTGTGAAAAAAGGGTTCAGGAAAGTCCGCAGACTTTCCTGAACCCCAAATCAAAAATAAAATTTCCTTGAATGATGCGCAAAGCAAACGCGGCGCGCATTTCAAATCGTTCTGCCTGCCCGGCGGGCGATCACTCGATCAGGCCGTTGAGCAGGGTCAGGCACTTGCGGCTGTGCAGCTTGCGGATGGCCTTGGCCTCGATCTGGCGCACACGCTCGCGGGTGACGCCGAAGTCGCGGCCGACCTCTTCCAGCGTGCGGGGACGGCCGTCGTCCAGACCAAAGCGCAGACGGATGACCTTTTCCTCGCGGGGGGTCAGGCTCTTGAGCGCCAGATTGATCTGCTGTGCCACCATGGCGCGGTCGGCTGCCTTGCCGGGTGCTTCGGCGTTTTCGTCAGCAACGAAATCGCCCAGAGAGGAATCCTCTTCCTCGCCCACGGGGCTTTCCAAGCTGGCGGGCTCCTGTGCCATGCGCTGGATCTCGCGCACGCGCTCCACGCTCATGTCCATGGCCTTTGCCAGCTCTTCCGGGGTGGGCTCGTGACCGTTCTGGTACACCAGCTGGTTGGTGGCCTGACGCATCCGGTTGATGGTCTCCACCATGTGCACCGGAATGCGGATGGTACGGGCCTGATCCGCGATGGCGCGGGTGATGGCCTGACGGATCCACCATGTAGCGTAGGTGGAGAAGCGGAAGCCGCGGTCGCAGTCGAACTTTTCCGCAGCCTTGATCAGGCCGATGTTGCCCTCCTGAATGAGGTCAAGGAAGGCAAGATTATGACCGACGTGCTTCTTGGCGATGGACACCACCAGACGCAGGTTTGCTTCGCTCAGGCTGCGGCGGGCGTTCAGGCCGTCGCGGCGGGTCTTGAGCAGTTCCTGACGGCGCTCCTCGCTCAGAGGGCCGTTCTCCACGGCTTCCATGGCCTTTTCCTCGTCTGCCTTTTCCTCAGCATCCTCGGCGGACTTTTCGCTGTCCTCGTCCAGATCCTCGTTGTAGCTGCGGCTGTTCTCGTCCTCTTCAAAAGAGAAACGGGCGCTGTTCTTCTTGATGTACTCCGGTGCATCGTACTTCTGGCGGTCTGCCTGCAGAATGTGCGCAGCCTCGGCACCGGCATGGATGCGGCGGCTCAGTTCCACCTCCTGCTCGGCGCTCAGCAGCGGGATCTGACCGATCTGCTTGAGGTAGTTCTTCACCGGGTCATCCAGCAGCTCGTCCATGGCAGCCTTCAGGTCTGCCGGGTTCTCCTCGGCATCCTCTTCGTTCTCATCGGCAAGGCCCATGTCATCGTTGTTGTTCTCGGCGTTCTCCACCTCAGCAATGATGCTGTCCACGTCCAGACTCGGCTCGTTCTCTTCCTCCAGGATCTTGATGCCGCGCTCTTCCAGCAGGGTGTAGAGGGTATCTACATCCATGCGGCATTGTGCCGCCAGCGCCTTGGCCTCCTGTGCAGAGAGGGTGCCCTCGCCCTTAGTCAACAGTTCCTTCAAAGTCATGCCCATTTTTTCTCTCCTTCCCGCTCCGGGGAAAATTGTGTAATATTGCCCTGTGCATCAGATCACAAGACCGCCGTTCACCCCGAACACCTGCCCGGTGATGTATCCGGCATCCTCGCCGGCCAGAAAGACCAGCAGCTTTGCAACTTCTTCCGGGGTGCCCAGCCGCCCCACAGGGGTCTCCTCGGCCAGCGCCGCCTTGTCCTCGGCGGTAAAAGCCGCCATCATGTCCGTCTCGATGACCCCCGGCGCTACGCAGTTCACCGTGATGCCGCTGGGGCCTTCTTCCTTGGCCAGTGCCTTGGTCAGGCCGATGAGCCCGGCTTTCGCAGCAGAATAGTGCACCTCACAGCTGCCGCCGGTCTGGCCCCACATACTGCTCACGGTCAGAATGCGACCCTGCTTGCGGCGGATCATGCCGGGCAGCGCCAGCTGGCACAGGTGGAACGCGCCGCTCAGGTTCACGTCCAGCATCCGCTGCCACTCCTCCGGGGTGATGTCGGTAAACAGCTTCTGCTGCGCGATGCCGGCGTTGCACACCAGCACATCCACCCTGCCCATGGCCTGCTCCACTGCATGGAACGCCAGCTCACAGCTGGCGCGGCTGGCTACATCGCACTGGATGGCGATGCACCCGGGCAGCTGCTGCTCCAGCGCAGCGGCAGCGGCGGCATTCTGGTGGTAGAGCACCGCCACCTGATACCCTGCTGCCGCAAAGGCGCGGGCAGCGGCAGCACCGATGCCCCGGTCACCGCCGGAGATCAGCACCCGGCGCGCCGCAGCGGGCGCGGCAGGGGCAGGCTGTTCTTTTACGGGCTGCGGCGCTGGCTCTTCGGGCTGCGGCGGCGCAGGCGGCTGTGGCTCTGCGGGCTTTTCCAGCGTGATCACCCGGGTGGGTTCGTCCGCCACAGGTGCTGCCGGTTTTTCCAGCGTCATGATGCGGGTGGGCTCGTCCACCACCGGCTCCACCGGCGCAGCCGACTTTGCAGCCGGTGCGGCAAGGGGCTCCGGTGCGCGCTCTTCCTCCGGCACCTGAAAGGTCAGTTCAAACTCGTCCTCGTACAAGAGTGTATCCCTCCTGTTCGGTATTCTCGGCCGGGCGCAGTGCCCCAACCGGAAAAACCCTGTGCCCATCCCCAGACAGTGCAGCGTTCCGTTCGTATGTCCGGCAAAGGTCCGGTGCTTTGGCGTGCCTGCCTGTGCTTATGATGGGTTTCGACAAGATTCCATTGAATAATATACCACAATCCAGCCCAAAAAGAAAGTGGGAACCGCAATTTTTTACGCAGTTCCCACTATTTTTCCTTATTTTCCCCTGTTTTCAGGCACCGGGGGCTTCCAGCGGGGTCTGCCCGCCCGCTTTTCCCGCAGGGAAACAAAAAACGCCTGCAAAAGCTGCTGCGCTTCGGCCTCCCGCAGCCCCTTTTCCACCACCGGGTGGTGGTTGAAGGGCAGCGCGAACAGGTCGGTCACCGAGCCGCAGCACCCGGCCTTGGTGTCGGCAGCGCCGTACACCACCCGGCGCAAGCGGCTGTTGATGATGCCGCCCGCGCACATGGGGCAGGGCTCTAAGGTGACGAACAGCTCGCACTCCCACAGCCGCCAGCCGCCCAGCGCCTTGCAGGCGGCGTCAATGGCCAGCAGCTCCGCGTGGTGCAAGGCGTTTTTCTCGGTCTCCCGGGTGTTGTGCGCCATGGCTACCACCTCGCCGTGCCGCGCCACCACCGCGCCCACCGGTACTTCGCCCAAGGCGGCGGCTTTGGCGGCCTCTTCCAGTGCAAGACCCATCAGTTCAAAATCGGTCATGTATCCCATCCTCTCATCCCATCGCCAGCACCAGCAGGTTGTTTGCGCTGTGCAGCAGCATTCCCGGCCAGAGATGTCCGGTGCGGTCGGCAAGCCATCCCAGCCCCAGCCCGCACACCAACGCGTAGGCCATGGCGGCGGCGCTGCCGTGCTGCAAGGCAAACAGCACCGCCTGCAAAAGAATGGCCTGTTCCCTGCCCAGCGGCTGCGCCCGGCGCTGCACCGCGCCCCGGAACACCCCTTCCTCCACCAGCGGAGCCAGCAGACAGACTCGGAAAAACCGTGCCGCGCCGCCGGGCGGCACGGGCAGCAGCACCGCCAGCGCCTTGCCTGCCAGCAGATACCCCACCGCCCAGCCAAAGGCCGAAAGCAGTGCGGCGGTGCGGGGGGTCAGCTTGTGCATGGTCGGTCTCCTCCTGCTATGGTTCGTTCCCGGTTATAGTACCATATCTGCCGCCGGGTGCGCAAGGTTTCGGCGTTCTGTCGTGGCAAATTTATGCAAATTATTGACATATCGCCCTGAATGGTGGTATAATAATTTCCAACCTTTTTGATGAAAACGTTGCTTATACTGCAATTTACCGGTAGACCGGAGGTATTATTATGATCCGTATCCTCACCGATTCCGCGTGCGACATCCTGCCCGCCGAGGCGCAGCAGCTGGGCGTGACCGTGATTCCCCTGAACGTGACGCTGGAGGACGGCACCGTCCTGCGGGACGGCATCGACATGACCCCCAGCGAATACTATGCCCATCTGGCAGCCTGCCGCAAGCTGCCCACTACCAGCCAGCCCAGCCCGGAGCAGTTCGAGCAGCTGTATCTGGACGCTGCTGCCGCCGGGGACGAGGTGCTGGGCATCTTCTTGTCCGATGCCCTGTCCGGCACCGGTCAGTGCGCAAGGCTTGCCGCCGACCTTGCCAACGTGGACAATGTGGTGTTCGTGAACACCGAGAACGTCTGTCTGGGGCAGTCTTTGCTGGTGCGGCTGGCTGTGCAGCTGCGGGACGCCGGCAAGACGATCCACCAGATCGCCGCCGATCTGGAAAAGGCCAAGCAGCACCTGCATCTGGTAGCTGCCGTGGACGATCTGAAGTACCTGCGCAAGGGCGGCAGACTGTCTGCCGCCGCCGCTGTGGCGGGCGGTATGCTGGGCATCAAGCCCATCCTCGCCGTCATAGAGGGCAAGGTGGCGCTGGCCGGTAAGGCGCGCGGTCTGCCCGGCGTGTATGTGGCGCTGTTCAAGAAGATCGACGAGATGGGCGGCATCCACCCGGGCTACACGCCGCTGCTGGGCTACACCGTCAACCACCGGGAGCTGCAGCCGCTGCTGACCTACCTGCAGGACAACCTGCATCTGGACGCACCGCTGGTGCGCCAGATCGGCTGCGTCATCGGCACCCACACCGGCCCCGGTGCATTCGGAATCGCATTCTTTGATAAAGAACTGGTGCTGGAATAAAACCTATTGAAAGCTAAAACAAGTCGGACAGCCCGCGGGCTGCCCGACTTGTTTTTTGTGGGGGAATGGGAAGTAATAGCGCTGTTTTGGGATGTGCACCCTTGTTGGCAACACCCTCGCCCTCTCAGGCGCTAACGCGCCAGATTCCCCCTTTTGTCGCTGCGCGACATCTTCCCCCGGCGCGGGGGAAGTCTTTCCTCAAAGGGAGAGCCCTTGGCAGTCCACGCAAACTTCATCTCTTTGCCAAGGCCTCTCCCTTTGGGAGAGGTGGATGCGAACGTAGTGAGCAGACGGAGAGGGCGAGGTTGCTTCCCGCAGCACCGCGCTTTCGCAGAAAGCGGCGCTGCAACTGCCGCTTTTCTCTACGACCCCTCTCTGTGAAAAAGTAGTTCCGAAACGCCCGCAGGCGTTTCGGAACTACAAATAAAATATTCTTTCCGCTGATTATGGCCAGAGCAAAGCGGAGGCCATTCCAAATCGTCCCGCCTTGCCCTTACAGCACCGCGTCCGAGATGAGCTTGCCCAGCAGCAGAACCAGCACCACCAGCATCATGGGGCGGATGAAGCGGGCACCCTTTTTCAGGGCAAAATGGGAGCCCAGCAGGTTGCCCAGAATGTTGCTGATGGCACAGGGGATGCCGATGTGGAACACCACCAGACCGTTCATCAGGTAGGTAAACAGACTGGCGTAGTTGCTGGCCAGATTGAGCACCTTGCCGTTGCCGTTGGCGGTGCACAGGTCAAAGCCCATCAGGGTGGTAAAGGCAATGATGGCAAAGGTGCCGGTGCCCGGGCCCATGACGCCATCGTACAGGCCGATGCCCAAACCGATGGCCAGTGCCAGTAAAATCTTTTTCAGGTCCAGCGTGCCGTCGTCCCGGTTCTCGTCCGGCAGGTTGCGCTGCCACAGGATGATGACCGCCGCCACCGGCAGGATGATGAACATCATGGTGCGCAGCATCTCGTCACTGAGCAGCAGCACGATGTGCGCGCCCAGCGCACTGCCTGCAAAGCTGCCGATGGCTGCAAGAACACCCACCTTCACGTTCATGGCACCACTTTTGAAAAAGTTTGCCGTGGCAAAGGTGGTGCCGCAGGCGGCGCTGAACTTGTTGGTGGCATAGGTGTAGTGGGGCGGCAGCCCGGCAAACAGATAGGCCGGCAGACTGATCAGCCCGCCGCCGCCGGCTGCCGAATCCACAAAACCTGCAAAGCCGGTCATCAGCATGAGAAACGCCATCATCCACGGCGAAATCGTGATACCCATTGTTATAATTCCTCTTATCTTTCCAAGTCGTTTGTTCTTTTTCAGGGGACGCGCGCCTTAGACCATATAAAACCTCCCCTCACAGGGCAATACACAGCCCGGGATACCCGCGCAGCGCAGGGGTATCCCGGGCACATTTTGCAATTTTAAGACGTTTTATTACAGATTGTTTTTAAAGAAGCGGTAGGCGTTGCGCCAGTAGATGGCCTCCACCTCGTCCTCGGTAAAGCCCTCGCGGCGCAGTGCCTCGGCCAGCAGCGGCATATCTGCTGCCGTTTCCAACTCGTGCTGGCCGCCGATGCCGTCAAAGTCGCTGCCAAGGCTGATGACCTCAATGCCGCCCACCTGCTTGAAGTGTGCCGCGTGCTTTGCCAGCCGCTCCACCGTGCTGCGGCAAAGCTTGGGGTGTGCCGAGTCTGCGTCCACAAAGGAAGCGCAGTAATTCAGCCCCGCAATGCCGCCCTTTTCTGCCAGTGCGCGGATCATCTCGTCGGTCAGGTTGCGGTTGTGGGGCGACAGCGCACGGCAGTTGGAGTGGCTTGCCGCAAAGGGGCGGGTGCTGTGGTTTACGATATCCCAGAAGCCCTTATCGGAAAGGTGGCTCACGTCTGCGGTGATGTGCAGCCGTTCCATCTCCTCCAAAAAGGCAAAGCCCCGCTCGGTCAGGCCGGTCTCGGTATTGGCCACCAGCGGCCCGCCGGGGTTTGCGTTGGGGGCTGCCAGCTCGTTGGGGTAGTTCCACGTCAGGGTCATCATGCGCACGCCCAGTTCCTGCAGCCGCCGCAGCACGCCCAGACTGCCCTTGCAGCAGCCGCCCTCTTCCACCGTCAGCATGGCGCTGAGCTTGCCCTCGGCGCGGTTGCGCTCAAGGTCGGCGGCGGTGTACACCGGGGCGATCTTTTCCGGGTAAGCCGCCATGAGCCGCTTGAAGATGTCGATCTCTTCCAGCACGCTTACCAGCGGGTCAGCCCCGGGAGCGGGGTCGGCCAGATCCACATAGGCCGCAAAGCATTGCAGCAGATAATCTCCCTGCCGCAATTTTTCAAGGTCGATATGCAGATCGTTGTGCAAAAAGCTTTTGGGTGCGCCCGCCTTTTTGGCGCGGCGCAGCTCGAACAGGGTATCGCAATGCAGATCCCAAACCTTCATGATGGATACACTCCTTTATGCTTCTTCTCCCAGTAGCTGCAGCAGCTGTTCGGGGTTCATAGACAAAATCGCGCCGTCTGCCCCGCCGGTAACGGTGTCGGCCAGCGACTGCTTGGCCTGCTGCAGTTCCACGATCTTTTCCTCAATGGTGTCCTGCGCGATCAGCCGGTACACCTGCACCGGGTTGCGCTGGCCGATGCGGTAGGCGCGGTCGGTAGCCTGATTCTGCGCCGCAAGGTTCCACCACGGGTCGTAGTGGATGACGATATCGGCGGCGGTCAGGTTCAGGCCTGTGCCGCCCGCCCGCAGCGAGATGAGAAAGACGTCCGCCTCGCCCTGATTGAACCGGCGCACCTGCTCGGCACGCACCGGCTTCGGGGTAGAGCCCTGCAGGGTAAAGTGGCTCACCCCGGCCTCGTCCAGCCGCTTTGCCAGCAGCTCCAGCATGGAGGTGAACTGGCTGAACAGCAGAATGCGGTGCCCGCCCGCCACTGCCTCGGTGACAAGTTCCAGACAGGCGTCCAGCTTGGCGCTGCTGCCCGTCCAGTTGTCTGCCACAAGGCGCGGGTCGCAGCAGATCTCCCGCAGCCGCATCAGCACGGCAAACACGGTCATCTTGTCCTCCGGCTTTGCCGCCCGCAGCTTTTCGCGGGCGTCCACCACCGCCGCCAGATACAGCTTGCGCTGCTCGGTCTCCAGCTCAACGCGGCGCACATTCTCGGTTTTGGGCGGCAGCTCCCGCAATACCTCGGACTTCATGCGCCGCAGGATGAAGGGGCCGGTGAACTGGTTCAGCCGCCGCACGGCGTTGGCATCCTCGTCCTGCACGATGGGCTTTTCAAACCGGGCACAGAAGGTCTTGTAAGGGGGCAGATACCCGGGCATCAAAAAGGAGAAGATGCTCCACAGCTCGCCCAAGCGGTTCTCCACCGGGGTGCCGGTCAGCGCAAAGCGCACCCGGCTGTTCACCCGGCACACCGCCTTGTATTTCTGGGTGGTGTGGTTCTTGATGGCCTGCGCTTCGTCCAGAATGCAGGCGTAAAAGCTTTGCCCGGCATACAGTTTTTCGTCCCGGCGCAGCAGGTCGTAGCTGGTAATGACGAGATCCGCCTGCGCCCACCCATCGACCAGCGCGGCGCGATGGGCGGCATCGCCATCCATGGCAACGCTTTGCAGCTGCGGGGTGAACTTCTGGCATTCCTCCTGCCAGTTCAGCACCAGCGACGCCGGGCAGACGATGAGGCTGGGCAGCTGCTGCCCGCCCTCCTTCATCGCCAGCAGGTAGCTGAGCACCTGCACGGTCTTGCCCAGACCCATATCATCGGCCAGAATGCCGCCCATACCGTAGCCGTCCAGTGTGCGCAGCCAGCGGTAGCCGTCCCGCTGGTATTTGCGCAGGGTCTTTTGCAAGGAGAGCGGCGGGGTATATTCGCTGTCTCGCACGGCGTGGAAGCTGCGGCTGATGCGCCGGAAGGCATCGTCCCGGTCGAACCGCAGGCCGTTCTGCCCCGAAAGCGCCCAGTCCAGCGTAGGGGCACGGTAGAGCGGCAGGGCGGCGTGGCCGTCCTTCAGCTTTGCGCCGGAAAGCTCCAGCGTGTCGTTTAGTTCGTCCAGCCCTTCCAGACTGTCATCCAGCCGCAGCAGACTGCCGTCCCGCAGGCGGTGGTAGCGCTTTTTCTGGTGCAGGGACTGCAAAAGCTCCCGCAGCTCCTCCACCGGGAACGCGCCGGTGTCCACTTCCAAGTCCAGCACGCTGCCGTGCACCGACACCCCTACCGAAATTTTAGGCGGGGCGGCCTGCAGGTTGCGGAAGGCATCGGTCTGGTACACCTCGCCCATGGCCAGCAGGGCGGGAATGCCCTCTTCCAGCAGCTGGAAAAGCGCTTCCTCCCCGGAAATGCTGTAATGCCCCGGCTTGCCGGTCTCGGGTTCCAGATAGGTTTCCAGCAGCCGCTTTGCCCGGTTCTCGGTGCGGGCATCCCGCAAAAGATCCGGCGGCACCGGCTCGCCGGGGGCTACCCTGTCCTCGCCGTACAGAAAGACCGGGTAGGCCGTGACGGTAAGCCCCCGGTCGGCGTCCAGATAAAACTGCACCACCGGTTCCAGCGGGATCTGGTTCAGCAGCAGCCGGTCGGGGTCCACGATGTTGACCCGGTTGCCCAGCTCCGGCAGCACATAGCTGCAAAAGGCGGCGGCATCCGCGCTGGTAAAGAACAAACTGCGCCCGCCAAAAGTCTCCAGCACCGGCAGCACCCGGCGGCATTCCTCCCGCTGCATCCGCCAGAGGGTGGTCTCGCCCAGCAGATAGGCATAGTCCAGCCCCTGCACCCCGCTGAGCGCCGGGGTACAGCTCAGCTGCACGCCGCCCTTGCGGCGCTCCACCTTCAGGCTGATGACCGGCAGGCCCTCTTTAAGGGTATAGCCGCCCACAACACCCTCGGCGGCGTAAAGCTCCACAAGGGCATCTAAGCCCTCGCCGGTCAGCGGCAGACCGCCCGCCGGGCCTTTCTCCCAGCCGGAGCGCACCGTACCCTCGGCTTCAAATTCCTGCCGGGCGCTCACCTGACGGCGCAGCAGCCGCAGCAATTGCTGCGCATCCGGGGCAAAGGCGTCCCACCGGTGCACAAACGCCAGCGACTTGCCGTAGCTGACGCTTTCGCCCTGCTCGACCGCATCCAGAAACTGCGGGATGCTTTTTACCAGATACTGCCGCCCGCCGATGCCGTCCGAGACCCGCAGCCGCAGCCAGATACGGCCATTGTGCGGCGTAAGCTCCGGTTCCAGCAGAGCAAAGCCGGTGCGCTGGGCAGCGGGCGGGGGCTGCTTCTGCGCATCCTCCCGCTGGTAGCGCTTCAGCAGCAGCTGGGCTTCATAGTCGGTCTCCGGCTCCTCACCCCGCCACTTGCGGCCGAACAGCATATCCAGCCCGGCGCTGTAGCTGTCCTTGCGGGGCTCGGTGCTCAAGCCTGCCACGCCCCGCTGCACCCCGGGGATGCTCTCCGGCTTTTTTGCCGGGGCATCCGGGGCAGGCGGGTTCTTTTCCGCGTCCTGCAGCAGCAGCGCGCCGATATGCTTGCAGTAGGTGCCGTCGCCGTTCTGGTTATAGGGGCAGTCGCAGGAGGCGCTGACAAAGCTGCCGTTTTCCCGCAGCCAGACCTGCGTATAATAGCAGTCCGGCCCGCTGCCCTGCACCAGCGCTGTCAGGTGCCGCACCCCGTCCTCGTTGGTGGTGCAGCTGCTTTGCAGGATGCGCTTGCGGTACTTCTGTGCCCGCTCAAAGATGCTTTTGCCCAGCAATGCGCGGATCTCCTGTGCGTCCATGTGGTCTCCCTCCCCTGTGCTGTCGCGGTTCCGGTCTATTCTATAAGAATACCGCGTTCCACCCCGGGATGCAAGGGCAGAAGGGTAAAAAACGTTTATTGCAATTCAACTTTTTAATGCAACAGCAACAACGTTGAATTGCATATCGCAAATATGCCGTTTGAATGCTGCACTAATTTCTTGACTTGCGATAGAAAGCGCTGGGCGGGACGATTTTGAATGGCCTCCGCTTTGCTTTGGCCATCTTCAGCGGAAAAATTATTTTTATATAGAGCAATACCGGAGCGTCTGCGGACGCTCCGGTATTGCATTTTTCACGGGAAAGGCCGTAAAGGCAAACGGCATTTATCGTGTTATAGTAAGTTCACAACTGTTCAGCCCTGTTTTTCTGCGGGGGCTGTGCCGTGCTTGCGGGTCTTGAGGTGGTACATTTCCTGATCGGCTTTATCGATCAGGTCGTGCACGGTGGCGATGTCCGGCTCAAGGCGGGCGCAGCCGATGCTGATCTCGATCTGATAGGGCTTGCCGGAGGCGGCGTTGGCGGCATCCAGCTCCCGCTGGATAGAGGCGATCAGGGTGCGCACCTCCACGCTGTTGCAGCCGCAGGCGATGCAGAATTCATCGCCGCCGTAGCGCGCCAGCACGCCGTTATAGTTGGCGCACACCTTTTTCAGGATGCCCGCCAGCAGCACCAGTGCGGCGTCGCCCTCCAAGTGGCCGTATTGGTCGTTGATGTGCTTGAAGTGATCCATGTCCATCATGAGGAAGTGCAGCGAGCGGTTGGGATGGCGGCGGTAATAGGGCAGCTCGCTTTCCAGATAGCGCAGCGCCACGATGCGGTTGCTGACGCCGGTCAGGGTGTCCACCGTGAACTTGGTCTGCAGCACCAGCACATACACGCACACCAGCCCTAGCGTAATGCCGCAGCACAGCAGCCCGCGCCCGGGCAGCCAGCCTTGCAGCAAAAAGCCTGCCGCCGGCGCAAGCGCGAGCAGCAGCAGGGTCTTCAGTTCCTCTTTGGGTGTTTCCTGCTTCCAGTGGCTCAGCGTCCAGCTGCAGCGGAGAAAGGCAGCTGCCAGATAGGCAAGCCCCACCAGCTTCGCCCCCCAGAACAGGGTGCTGCCCCGCAGCCCCTCTGCGTCCAGATAGCAAAAGCCGTTTTCGTCCCGCGCCGTCAGCAGCACCAGCAAAAGCAGTGTCACCGGTGCGGCGCTGAGCGCCAGCTTGCGGCCGTCCTCCATCCATGTACGCCCCAGCTCTGCCTCCACATACAAAAACACCAGCAAGCAGCAACACGCCGCCAGCAGATAAAACAAAATACTGCCCCCGGCGTTCAGCCGGTAGGTCAAGGGGATGCCCAGATCCTCCCACGCGCCCAGCTGCGCCAGCGCACTGCCATAATCTACGATCGTCAGCGCCCCGGCAAACCACAGCAGCGCCGTAAACTGCCGCCCGGGCAGACTTTTATCCCGCATTTTCTGCTGCGCCCGCAGCAAAACCACCAGTGTGACCAGACAGAGCCCACTGACCTGAGTATGCGCAATCGCATCCATGCCGCAACGCTCTCCTTTACCCTAGGGCGGCTTTGCGCCGTCCCGACCCTTTTCCGCTCTTCCAACGTTCCTTTTTCGCACAAACCCATTGTACCAAATCCATAACAAATATGCAACACAAACCGAAAAATTCATACAAAAAAAGACACCGGAACGTCTTTCGTCGTTCCGGTGTCTTTTGAACTCAAATCACTTTGCCTGCGGATGAGCGGCGTCGTTGCGCAGGGCGCTTTCGCGGATCTTTTCCAGCGTCTGCTCGCTGAGGATGTGCTCTGCCTTGCAGGCGTCCTCGGCGGCGGTCTGCTCGTCCACGCCCAGCTGCACAAAGAAGTGGGTCAGCAGCTGGTGGCGGCTGTAAATGCGCTGAGCGATCTCCTGCCCGGGCTCCAGCAGGGTCAGGTTGCCTTCGCCGTCCACCGCGATATAGCCGTTCTCCCGCAGCTTTTTCATGGCGATGCTCACGCTGGCTTTGGTAAAGCCCAGCTCATTGACAACGTCAATGGAGCGCACTTTGCCCATACGCTGGCTCAGCATCAGGATCGTTTCAAGATAATCTTCCGCGGACTGGTGGATCTGCATGGTTTGTCCGGCCTCCTGCCTTATTCCCTCTGGGGGATTTTTCCGACAGGGTATGTGTACCCTCTGTCGTATGTTAAAGGATATCACATTTTTGCGGTTGATGCAAGCAATTCGCAGCAAGTTTGGTTAAACTAACCATATTTCTCTGCACAGAACTGCTGTTTTGTCGGTTTTGCACCGCTCCTGTTTTGTGCAAAGGGTGCAATTTACCGCGCCGCCAGATAGGCCGCAGGGCCTTCCTCGTACAGATCGCCGCCGTGGGCGTCCAGCACAACGGTCAGGGGCATATCCTGCACAGTCAGGCGGCGCACCGCTTCACAGCCCAAGTCCGGCCATGCGATCACTTCCAGCGTCTGCACGCTTTTTGCCATCAGCGCACCGGCACCGCCCAGCGCAGCCAGATACACCGCACCGTTGCGCACCACAGCGTCTTTGACGGCGGCGTCCCGCTTGCCCTTGCCGATCATGATCTTGTTGCCAAGGTCCAGCAGCCGGGGGCTCATGGCATCCATGCGTCCGCTGGTGGTAGGCCCTGCCGAGCCGATGACCTCGCCCGGGCGCTCCGGGGTGGGGCCTACATAATAGATGGCGCTGCCTTCCAGATCAAAAGGCAGGGTCTCGCCCTTGTCCAGCGCTTCCATCATCCGCTTGTGTGCCTGATCCCGGGCGGTGTACACCACACCGGAAAGCAGCACGGTATCCCCCGCTTTCAGCGGGGCCAGATCCTGCGCGGTGCAGGGGGTGGTAATTTTATATTCCACAGCAATACTCCTTTGGCATCCTCGCCCTCTCCGTCATCGCTCACGCGATGCCACCTCCCCCAAAGTGGGAGGCCTTGGCAGTCCACACAAACTTTACCTCTTTGCCAAGGGCTCTCCCTTTGGGAGAGCTGGACGCGAAGCGGCCTGAGAGGGCGGAGTCTCTTACAGCTCCGCACTGGCGCGGCGGGTCACATGACAGGAAACGTTCACAGCCACCGGCAGCCCCGCCACATGGGTGGGCATCTGCTCAATGGCAAGGCCAAGGCAGGTGGTCTTGCCGCCAAAGCCCTGCGGACCAATGCCCAGTGCATTGATGGCGGCAAGCAGCTCCTGCTCCAGCTGCGCATAGTAGGGGTCGGGGTTGGGGATGTCCAGCGGGCGCAGCAGCGCCTTTTTGGCAAGATACGCCACCTTGTCAAAGCTGCCGCCCACGCCGATGCCCAGCACGATGGGCGGGCAGGGGTTGGAGCCTGCCAGACGCACGGTATCCACCACGAACTTTTTAAAGCCCTCCACGCCGTCGGCGGGCTTGAGCATCTGGATGCGGCTCATGTTCTCGCTGCCAAAGCCCTTGGGTGCTACCGTGATGCGGCAGCCCTCGCCGTCCACCAGATGCACCGTGATGGCCGCCGGGGTGTTATCGCCGGTGTTGCCCCGGCGCAGCGGGTCGGCCACGATGCTCTTGCGCAGGTAGCCGTCCGTATAGCCCCGGCGCACGCCCTCGTGGATGGCGGCTTCAAAGCTGCCATCAATGTGCACATCGGTGCCCAGCTCCACGAACACACAGGCCATGCCGGTGTCCTGACAGATGGGCAGGTCTTTTTCCTTTGCGGCGCTAAGGTTCGACCACAGCAGGTCTAACGTGTTCTTTGCCAGCGGCCACGGCTCTTCCTCCCGGGCTTTTTCCAGCGCGGCCTGCACGTCCTGCGGCAGCTGGGTGTTGGCTTTAATGCAGAGCCGCGCCACCGTATCCGTAATGCTCTGTGCGGAGATCGTTCTCATGCCTGTGTCCTCCGCTTACAGCCGTGCCACGCCGGTCTCGCGGGCAGCTTTTGCCACGGCATTTGCCACAGCTTCGGCCACGCGGGGGTCGAACGCGCCGGGGATGATGTTCTCCTCGCTGCGGTCGGCATCGGTGATAAGGTCTGCAATGGCGTAGGCAGCGGCCAGCTTCATCTCATTGTTGATATCCCGGGCGCGGACGCTGAGCGCGCCCTTGAACAGGCCGGGGAAGCACAACACGTTGTTGACCTGATTGGGGAAGTCGCTGCGGCCGGTGGCCATCACGCGCACGCCGCCCGCCTTGGCTTCATCCGGCATGATCTCCGGGGTGGGGTTTGCCATGGCAAAGACAATGGCGTCCTTGTTCATGGTCTTGCACAGCTCGGTGGTCAGGATGCCGGGGCGGGACACACCGATGAACACGTCTGCGCCCTCCAGCGCTTCCTTCAGGCCGCCCTTGATCTGGCGGGGGTTGGTCACCTCGCCCAGCCAGTTCTTGTGGGCTTCGGCGCTGTTGCAGCCCTTGTACAGGGTGCCGAACTGATCCACCGCCACGATGTCCTTGGCACCGGCGGTCATGAGCATCTTGATGATGGCGGTACCGGCTGCGCCGGGGCCGTTCAGGACGATGTGCACGTCCTCCATCTTCTTATTCACCACGCGCAGGGCGTTGATGAGGGCAGCGGTGACCACGATGGCGGTGCCGTGCTGGTCGTCGTGGAACACGGGGATGTCCAGCTCCCGCTCCAGGGTCTCCTCGATCTCGAAGCACTCCGGGCTCTTGATATCCTCCAGATTGATGCCGCCAAAGGTGGGCGCGATGGCCTTGCAGGCAGCAATGACGCTGGCAGCGTCGTGGGCGTCGATGCAGATGGGGAAGGCGTCCACGCCGCCGAACTCCTTGAACAGCACAGCCTTGCCCTCCATGACCGGCAGACCGGCTTCCGGGCCGATATCGCCCAGACCCAGCACGGCAGTGCCGTTGGAAACGACCGCCACCATGTTGCCCTTGAAGGTGTACTTATACACATCGTCGGGGTTTTCCTTGATCTTGCGGCAGGGCTCGGCCACACCGGGGGTGTAGGCGGTGGACAGGTCGTCACGGGTGGCGACTTCCACCTTGCTCACGATGCCCACCTTTCCCTTGTGGGTCTCGTGCATTTCCAGAGCTGCTTTATTGTAATCCATTTAACTTTCCTCCGTTACGGTTCGCATCCTCGCCCTCTCCGTCTGCTCACTGCGTTCGCATCCACCTCCCCCAAAGTGGGAGGCCTTGGCAGTCCACGCAAACTTTCTGGTTTTGCCAAGGGCTCTCCCTTTGAGGAAAGACTTCCCCCGCTCCGGGGGAAGATGTCGCGCAGCGACAAAAGGGGGGATCTGTCACCGCAGGTGACTGAGAGGGCGCACTCATACAGTTTTATTGTAACAGAACCGCCCGGGTATTTCCACCGGTTTTGCGGCATTTCCCGCCCCAAAGCGGGCAAAAGTGATACCTGTGCCGGGCGGCATTTGTGGAATTTTAGCAAAAATCTTTTCTTTTCGCATTTTTCCGTTATAATAGGATGGTATGATATTTGCATTCTCCGTGAAAACGGTCTGCTATTTTTAGGAGGTATCTCTTTTGAAACGCATTACCAAGATCCTGTTGTGTGTGCTGTGCGCGGTGGCTGCTGTGCTGTGCGTAGCTGCGGCCTGCTTTATGCTGCTCAAAAAGCAGGGCAGCACCACGGCATCCTCTGCCGCATCCGGCGCAAGCGTGTCCATCTACGGCAAGGTGTCGGATTTCGACTACGCCAGCTTCGATTATTCTGAGGGACTGGACGATAACGGCCACTGGACCGGCATCCGCGCACTGGACTATGTGACCCTGCCGGATGATGTATCCGCGCTGCCGCTTTCCAAGGCAGACATTGAGCCCACCGAGACCGAGATCCAGACCCAGATCGACACTTTGCTGAACCAGTACGCCACCACCCAGAACATCACCGGCCGGGCAGCCCAGAGCGGCGACACTGTGAACATCGACTATTCCGGCGCGGTGGATGGCGTAGCCTTTACCGGCGGCACTGCCACCGGCTATGATCTGACGCTGGGCAGCCATACCTTTATTGACGGCTTCGAGGATCAGATCATCGGTCACAATATCGGTGACACCTTTGACGTGACCGTCACCTTCCCGGAGGGCTACGGCGACTCCACCGACGCCGAGGGCAACACCATCACCCTCAGCGGCAAGGAAGCCGTGTTCAGCGTGACACTGAACGCCATCACCCAGAGCGTTGTGCCCACCCTGACCGACGAGTGGGTGGAGACGAACTTTGCCGCCAGCGATGATCTGCACACCGCAGACGCCCTGCGCCAGTACTTTGACAGCGCCCTGTACGCCAACAATCTGGACAACGCCGCGATGGACTACCTGCTCTCGAACTCCACCTTCAAGGAGATCCCCACCCAGATCACCAGCTACTACATCCGTATGTTCCTGAACTACCACTCTCAGCTTGCTACCCAGTACGGCATGGAGCTGGACGCCTACGCACAGGCCAAGGGCTACGCCGATGCCAACGCGATGCTGGCAGATTCTGACGCCTACTTTGAGCATCTGGCCAAGCAAGATCTGGTCTTTCAGGCCATTGCGGAACAGCTGGATATCACCCCCACACAGGAGCAGATCGACAGTGCCAACAGCTCCTACGCCGACACCTATGGCGCACAGCGCAGTATGCTGAACGCCTTGCAGCTGGCTGTGCTGGACAAGGTGGAGGAAAGCGCGGTGCTTTCCTGACAGCCGTCAAAACACGATTTAAAATGGCTTCCGCTACGCTCTAGCCATGTTCAGCGGAAAAATTATTTTTAATAGAGCAATGCCGGAGCGTCTGCGGACGCTCCGGCATTGCATTTTCACGGGAGGGGGCGTAGAGGAAAACGGCAGCTGCCGCGCCGCTTTCTGCGAAAGCGCAGCGCGGCGGTTAGTGTCCTCGCCCTCTCCGTCTTTGCTACGCAAATCCACCTCTCCCAAAGGGAGAGGCCTTGGCATGGCGGTAAAGTTTCCGGCAGAAGCATAGAGTGTGTGGTTTCGCCAGTGGCTCTCCCTTTGGGAGAGCTGGCGCGTTAGCGCCTGAGAGGGCGAGGACGCTTGCGGAGAATGAACCCCCTCAGCTTCGCTGCGCTCAGCAGATTCCCCCTTTTGTCGCTGCGCGACATCTTCCCCCGGCCGGGGGAAGTCAGCCCTCAAGTGGGCGCCTTTGGACTATGCCACTAGCTTTGCCGCCACCACCAAAAGCCGTCCCCTTGGGGAAGGTGGCTTGACGCGAAGCGGCAAGACGGAAGGGGTTCTCTCTGCGGAGCGCATTCCAAATCGTCCAACACAACCAAAAAGGCCGCTGCACGGTGAGGTGCAGCGGCCTTTGTTTTCCACATTTTTATTTTGCAGTGTTGATAAAGCTGCGGTTATCCCACAGGTACTTGATGCCGGAGATGGCGGTCACAGCAGCCACCAGCCAGCACAGGGCGATGGAGATCACCACCACGATGGAAATGCTTTCCACCGTGCCGCGGTAGCTCAGGGCAGTGCCGAAGAAGTAGAAGATGATGCTCAGCATCTGCAAAACGGTCTTTACCTTGCCCCACATATTGGCGGCGATGACCTTGCCGTCCTTGGCACCGGCGGCCACCATGCGCAGACCGGACACCGCAAACTCGCGCGCCAGAATGATGCACAGCACCACCGGGCTGCACACACCATCCCGCAACATATAGATGAAGGCCACGGTGGTCAGCAGCTTGTCAGCCAGCGGGTCGGCAAACTTGCCGAAATCGGTGACCATGTGCCACTTGCGTGCCAGATGGCCGTCCAGAAAGTCGGTGAAGCTGGCAGCGGCAAACACGATGCCTGCCAGCAGGTAGAAGGCGGCGTTGAATGTACCGTCCACGATGCCGTCCAGACCGGTCAGAGACACAAAGATCATGAACACCGGCACCAGAATAATGCGGGTCAGGGTAAGTTTATTGGGCAGATTCATAGATTTTATCCTCCAATTCGTTATTTTACGACCGTACCATACAGATCGTAAAGGTCGCTGTCCTCTACCAGCACATCATAGAACTGGCCGGGGTACAGCGGCTCCTCGCTGGAAACGCAGACGCAGCCGTCCACCTCCGGCGCATCGCCGGTGGTGCGGCAGAGGTACAGGCCGTTTTCCTCGTCGATGCCGTCACACAGAACGTGCACGGTCTGACCTACCTTTTCAGCCTGCTTCTGCGCCATGATGCCGGTCTGGATCTGCATTACCAGCTCGGCACGCTTGTCCTTGACCTCCTGCTCGATCTGGCCGTCCATCCGTGCCGCCACGGTGTTTTCCTCGGCAGAGTAGGCAAAGCAGCCCAGACGGTCGAACTGCACCTCCTTGACAAAGTTGCACAGATCCTCGAACTGCTCCTCGGTCTCGCCGGGGAAGCCCGCGATCAGGGTGGTGCGCAGGGTGATGCCGGGGATCTCACGGCGCAGCTTGCCGATGACCTCCAGCAGCTCCGCGCGGTTGGAGCGGCGGTTCATGTTCTTGAGGATGGTATCGTTGCAGTGCTGGATGGGCAGGTCGAGGTAAGGCACCACCTTCTCGTTGCGCTTCATGGCGGCAATAAATTCATCGGTGATGCGCTCCGGGTAGGCGTACATGATGCGGATCCATTCCAGCCCCGGCACCTTGTTCAGCTTATCCAGAAGCTCACAGATGCTGCCGGGCTTGCCCCAGTCCTCGCCGTAGGCGGTGGGATCCTGCGCCACAACAATAAGCTCCTTCACGCCCTCACCCGCCAGCCAGCGGGCTTCGGCTACGCAGTCGGCCATATCGCGGCTGTGCAGCGGGCCGCGGATGCCCGGGATAGCGCAGTAATGGCAGCGGTTGTTGCAGCCCTCGGCGATCTTTAAGTACGCATAGTGGGCGGGCGTGCCGATGACGCGCTTGCCGCCCAGCGGGAAGTCCTTTTTGGCACCGTAGCTTTCCAGATGATCCTCGCCGTGGAACAGCCGCTCCACGATGGTGTCAATGGCCTTGTTGGAGGCACAGCCTACAACGGCGTCCACCTCGGGGATCTCTTCCTCGATCTGGCTGCGGTAGCGCTCGGCCAAGCACCCGGTAACGATGACCTTCAGGTTCGGGTTCTGCTGCTTATAAGCGCAGGCTTCCAGAATGTTTTCAATGGCTTCGGTCTTGGCGCTCTCGATAAAGCCGCAGGTGTTCACAAGGATTACATCTGCTTCGGCCAGATCGGCCACGGTCTCGTGCCCGGCAGACAGCAGGATGTGCACCATCACATCCAGATCCACCTGATTTTTCGGACAGCCAAGGGAAATACACGCAATTTTCATAAGGGATGATACTCTCTTTCTCTTTTGAGGGGTGCTTTTGAATTTTTACGATTTGATGATTTTCACGGGAGAGACGCAGCGGAAACCCCTTCCGTCTGCTCACTGCGTTCGCAGCCACCTTCCCCAAGGGGACGGCTTTAGCGGCGGCGGCAAAGTTTCCGGCACAGCTCAAAGGTGCCCCCTTGGGGGAGCTGGCGAGCGTAGCGAGACTGAGGGGGTATTACGGGAGCGCCTGAGAGGGTTATTATTCCTCCTCCACCCTGCGGATGGCTTCTTTGATGACGGGGTAGGCAAAGCCGCGGCGCTGCAGCGCCGCCACCACAAGGTCGCGACGGCCGATAGCAAGCTTTTTGCGGTAGCGGCTGTCCACCAGCGCGGCGGCGGCTTCCAGCTCCGGGTCGTCGCCGCCGTCCTCCGGGGCGTAGACCGCTTCCAGCGCACCTGCCACCTCGGCGGGGGCAAGCCCCTTCTGGCGCAGGCTCTGGGCGGCGGCGCGGCGGCTTTTGCGGGCAGCCAGCAGGCTGTGCGCCCGTGCTTCGGCGTAGCGGGCATCGTTCACATAGTCCAGCTGCACCATCTCCGCCACAGCGGCGGCAGCGGCCTGCTCGGTATAGCGGCGGCACAGCCGCTCATACAGCATATTGGCAGAGACCTCCTGCCCGGCCAGCGTTTCCAGCGCGCTGGCCCGCGCCTTGGCGGGGTCTGCACACTTTTCCGCATCCGGGCGGGGTCGGCGGCGGTAGAAGGCCATTTAGTCCTCCACCATGATATCCAGCTCGCTCTCGCTGCTGCGGGCGGGTGCCTTGACCACCGGCTCCTTTGCGGCGGCGGGCTCGGCGGGCTTTTCCACTGCGGCAACAGCGCGGCCGGCCGGGCGGCGGGTGGCGTACAGCTTATCGGCGTTGGCGCGGATCTGACCCTCGATGTCATTGGCGATCTCGGGGTTATCCTTCAGGAACTGCTTGGCGTTGTCGCGGCCCTGACCCAGACGGATATCGCCGTAGTTGAACCATGCGCCGCTCTTCTGCACGATGCCCAGCTTGACGCCCACGTCGATAAGCTCGCTCATTTTGGAGATGCCCTCACCGAACATGATGTCAAACTCGGCTTCACGGAACGGCGGAGCCACCTTGTTCTTGACGATCTTGGCACGGGTGTGGTTGCCGATGAACTGGCCGGAGGAGTCCTTCAGACCCTCCACGCGGCGGATGTCGATACGCACCGAGGCGTAGTACTTCAGGGCGCGGCCGCCGGTAGTCACCTCCGGGTTGCCGTACATGACGCCCACCTTCTCACGCAGCTGGTTGATGAACACGCAGACCGTGTTGGTCTTGCCGATGACGCTGGTCAGCTTGCGCATGGCCTGACTCATCAGACGTGCCTGCAGACCCACATGGCTGTCGCCCATCTCGCCCTCGATCTCGGCGCGGGGCACCATGGCGGCTACCGAGTCCACTACGATGGCGTCGATGGCACCGGAGCGCACCAGCGCTTCGCAGATCTCCATGGCCTGCTCGCCGGTGTCCGGCTGGCTGACCAGCAGGTTGTTGATATCCACACCCAGCGCCTCGGCATAGGTGGGGTCCAGTGCGTGCTCAACGTCGATAAAGGCCACCTCGCCGCCCTTCTTCTGGGCTTCGGCAAGGATGTGCAGTGCCAGCGTGGTCTTACCGCTGGATTCCGGGCCGTACACCTCGATGATGCGCCCGCGCGGCACACCGCCCACGCCCAGCGCCAGATCCAGCCCCAGACTGCCGGTGGAAATGGCATCCACCTGCATGGAGGCGTTGTCGCCCAGCTTCATGACGGCACCCTTGCCAAACTGCTTTTCGATCTGCGCCAGCGCCGTAGCCAGCGCATCCTTCTTGGCTTCCGGCTCGGTCTTTTGGGTGGCCGGTGCAACGTTGTTGTTCTGATTTTTTGCCATAGCCTGCTGCTCCTTTTATCCTTTGGGCCCGCAGAGGGCGGGCTGTCCTTCGCTTTCCTTCTTAGTATAACACAAAATCAAAATATTACAACAAGAAGTTGTTTGTTTTTTCCAATTTATTTTGCGCGATGAGCGACCACACAGCGGTCGTTGCCGCCAAAGTCCTGTATGCAGCGGATATCTGCCCATCCGTTCTCTGCCAGCAGGGCGCTTACAGCTTCCCGCTGCTGCCAGCCGATCTCCAACACCAGTGCCCCGCCGGGGCACAGCGCATTTTGGTAGTGCTGCGCCAGCGCCCGGTAGAATACAAGGCCGTCCTCCCCGGCTTCCAGCGCCATAGCAGGCTCCTGCGCCACCTCGGGCTGCAGCTGCTCCATCTCGGCGGCGGTCAGGTAGGGCGGGTTCGAGACGATGAGTTCCAGCTGCCCCTCCGGCAGGGTTTCCCAGTAGGTGAACAGGTCGCCCTGCACCGGCTGCACCGCGTAGACGGGCTTTTGGTTTGCCCGCAGTGCGTTCAGCGCCGGGCCCCAGTCAAAAGTAGGCGCATCCGCCTGCTCAAGGGCAGAGGGTTCCAGCACATTCTCGGTCTGTCTGCCCTGCCCGGTCAGAGCGCAGCGGGCGTTCTTTTCCAGATAGACAAAGGCCGCAGGGCTTTTTTCCACGCAGGTCACCTGCGCGGCGGGACAAAAGCGCTTGACCCCCAACCCCAGACAGCCTGTCCCGGCGCAGAGGTCCAGCACCCGGGGCGATTCGATGCCCGCAAGGGTCTCGGCGGCGGCCTGCGCCACCACCTCGGTATCTGCCCGGGGACAGAGCACCCCGGGGCCTACCGCCAGCTCAAAGTCTAAAAAGCTCCAGCTGCCGCAGAGGTATTGCAGCGGCTCCCGCGCGGCGCGGCGGGTGCAGAGCACTTCCAGCGCCGCCGCCTGCTCTGCGGTCAGCGGACGGTCGGAAAGCCGCACGTCCCGCCCGGTCGCCAGCCGGAACAGCTCCCGCGCGTCAAAATCCGCGTCCGGGCAGCCTGCGGCGGTCAGCCGCTGTTCCACCTCCCGCACCACTGTGCGGGGGAGCATTGCTTCGCTTACCATTTGCCTTCCTCCGGGTTTTCGGGCAGCACGGGGGTGATGGCGGCAATGGCTACCTCGATCATGCTGTCGTCCGGCTCAAAGACGGTGAGGTGCTGCACCCAGATGCCCGGCTGACGGATGATGCGGGTAGCAATGTTATCCGACCGGCCGCACCACTTGAGCAGCTCGTAGCTGATGCCCATGACCAGCGGCAGCAGCAGCAGCTTGCACACCACCCGCAGACCAATACTGCCCCACGGCAGCACACTGTACAGAAACACGCTGACAATGACCACCAGAATGAGGAAGCTGGTGCCGCAGCGGGGATGGAAACGGGTATACTTGCGCACATTCTCCACGGTCAGCGGGTCGCCCGCCTCGTAGCAGGCAATGGTCTTGTGCTCTGCGCCGTGGTATTCAAACACCCGGTGGATCTCCTTCATTTTAGAGATGCCCACCATATAGGTCAGGAAGATGGCCACCTTCAGCACCGCTTCCAGCACCACCTTGCCCCAGCGCCCCAGCGGCAGCAGACGGTTCACCCCGCCCACAAGGAAGGTGGGCAGCACGGTGAACAGCAAAATCGCCAGCAGACCGCCCAGCACCGCAGCAACGGTCAGCAGCGCGTTCTCAGCTTTTTCGCCCAGATGCTCCCCCACCCATTTTTCAAAGGCGGTCTCCTCCTCGGCGGGGTCGTAATCGTCCCCCATGCTTACCTGTGCCGAGTACATCATGTAGCGGTAGCCCACGATCATGCTCTCGACCATGGAAATGGCGCCGCGCACCAGCGGGATCTTCGTCCACACCCCGTGGGTGGGGGTGGGGTCGAGCTTGGTCTCAATGGTTCCGTCCGGTTTGCGCACGGCACAGCACATCTGTTTGGGGCCGCGCATCATGATGCCCTCCATCAGTGCCTGCCCGCCCACGCTGGTCTTAAAGCGTTCCTGTTTAGGTTGATTCATTGGCTTCTCCCGATATCCGTCCCTGCCGCTTTGGGCAAAGGGCGGTCTTTTTTGTATTTTATCCGGGGCATATCCCCGCGCAAAGCTCATTCTAGCACACAAATGTGACAAAATCTGTAGTCCGTGGCACTGCTGTACGAAAATCAAATGATACCACTTGACCTGAGATAAAAGCCTTCCCCCGTCCGGGGGAAGCCTTCATCCAGAAAATTGCTTTTTATGGCGCTGCTCACGCCTTATGGTACAGCGGCAGACCCAAGGTGACCACCGTGCCGCGCCCGAGGGTGCTCTTGATATCCAGCGTGCCGTCCAGTGCGGTCATGATGGAATCCACCAGCGCCAGACCGATGCCGCTGCCGCGCACCGAGTTGCTGCCCTTGTAGAACTTGGTCTTTACGTTTTCCAGATCCTCCGGCGGAATGCCGCGTCCCTGATCGATGATCTCCACAAAGGCTTTGTACTCCCCTGCCCACAGCTTGACCGTAATGCGCCCGCCGGGGGCAGAGTATTTGATGGCGTTATCCAGAATATTGATGAACACCTGCCGCAGACGGTCCGGGTCGGCGTAGACAGGGATCATCTCCTCCGGCTCGGTGTAGTGGAGCAGCAGCCCCTCCTGCCGGATGCGCGCCTCGCAGAAGAGCACCGCATCGGTCAGTTCTGCCACCAAGTCCAGCGGGCGGCACTCCATGCGGATGCGTCCGTTCTGCAGGCGGCTGAAATCCAGCAGCTCCTCCACCATATTGTTCAGCCGCCCGGTCTCATTGTTGATGATCTCCAGCCCCTTGCGGTAGTTCTCGTCGGTGGGGTCGTCCAAGGTCATCAAGGTCTCCACCCAGCCCCGGATGGAGGTAAGCGGGGTGCGCAGCTCGTGAGACACCGAGCTGATGAACTCGTTCTTCATCTTCTCGGTCTCTTCCAGACCCTCAGCCATCTGGTTGATAGTGCCGCGCAGCCGGTCCACCTCGTCGTGGGGGTCGCCGGTCAGGGGCAGACGCACATCCAGTTCGCCCCGGGCGATGCCGGCGGCGGTGCGCTCCACCTGCCCCAGCGGCACCACGATGCCCCGCACAAAGTACAGTCCGGACATGACCGTGAACAGCAGGATCGCCACCGCAATGAACACACTGACGATGACGGCGTTTTTGACCTGCCGCTCCACCAGCGCCAGACTGGTGACCAGCCGCAGAGCCGCCACGTCCTCGGCGTCGTAGGGCACCAGCGAGCAGGCCGCCATGACCATCTCGCCGGACTGGGTGCGGTACACCGCCACGCCCAGACCATCCGGCGCACCGAGCGCCTGTTCAAAGTCCCTGCTGCTGACGATGCCCTCCGCGTCCGTACCGCTGGAGGAGGCGATCACGCTGCCGTAGCTGTCCAGCAGCATGAACTCGTATTTATCCTTATCGGCAAACTGTTCCACCATGCGCCGCAGCGCCAGACTGCGGCTGACCGCCGCGCTCTGGGCGGTATCGCCGGTATACATTTTCAGCTGACCGGTCACCGAGGAGAACCGCCGGTACATGATCTGCTGCACACTGCCGTAGTAGCTGCGGGTATAGCTGTACAGGAACATTACCTCGGCCAGCAGCACTACCAGTACGGTGATGAGCAGATTGCCCCGCAGCCAGCGGCGGGTGATACCGCTTCGCATAACAGTGTCCTCCTTTCGGTGAGATTTAGAACGAACTCCCTCAGTCAAAACCTGACGGTTTTGCCAGCTCCCTCGGAGAGGGAGCCTCTGGCGCAGCCGGAAGGTTTACGTTTTGACCGGAAAGCTTTCCGCCATGCCAAAGGCCCCATCCCAGAGGGGGCTGGCATCGCGCAGCGATGACTGGGGGAGTTTTTATAGCAAGCGCGCCTGAGGGGGCAGGTTTTATTCTTCCCACCGGTAGCCATAGCCCCACACGGTCATGATGTGGGCGGGGTGGCTGGGCTCGTCCTCCACCTTCATGCGCAGGCGGCGGATGTTCACATCCACGATCTTTACGTCGCCGAAGTAGTTCTCGCCCCAGACGCCTTTCAGGATCTTTTCACGCACCAGCGCGGTGCCCGGGTTGCGGAAGAACAGCTCCATGATCTGGAACTCCACCTGCGTCAGCTCGATGGGCTGACCGGCTTTCAGCAGCACGCGGCGGTTCTCGTCCAGCACGAACTCGCCGCTGGTCAAAGTGCCCAGCGGGACGTTCTCCCGGCTGTCCCCTTCCTTGGTGCGGATGACCCGGCGGCACAGCGCTTCCACCCGCGCCAGCAGTTCGCTGACGCTGAAAGGCTTGGTCATGTAATCGTCTGCGCCGATGGACAGCCCGCGGATCTTATCCTGCTCCTGCCCCTTGGCGCTGAGGATGATGATGCCGATCTGCTGGTCGGTGCGGCGGATGGTCTCGCACAGCGAGAATCCGTTCATGCCCGGCAGCATCACGTCCAGAATGGCGGCATCGCAGCCGGGTTTCTGCGCCAGCAGCGGCAGGGCGGCTTCGGCGCTTTCAGCCTCCACCACCTCCATCCCCGCATGGCGCAGGTTCAGGGCGATCATATCGCGGATATTGGTTTCATCTTCTACAACAAGCACTCGTACCATGCAGCATCCTCCATTCCTTAATTCAGCAGATACAACGCCTTGGAAAGGCGATAGTTTGTGTCGGCAAGCAAAACGCCCGGGCCCATTCTGGCCTGCAGCTGGCGGGACGCCACCACGCCGAGCCTTGTCCAGCCGGTAGAATTGGCCGAGGTCCTTGCCAGCCGTACCGTCAGCACCAGCTCATCCTCGTCTACGGTGCGCAGCTCCACTGCGCCGTCATATTCCTCGCTGTCGGTCAGTTTCAGGTTGCCCTCCCACTCGGCGGGCAGCTCGATATAACAGTTGGTCTCCTCGTCCAGCAGGCCAAAGCTTTTTTCCGGGTGGCTGCTGGTGTAGTCCATCCAGACGATAAAGTCCATGCGGCGGCTCTGACTCAGGTTCAGCAGACCCGCCTCGTCCGGCTGGGTGGGGATCTCCACGATGCCGTCTCCGTCCAAGTCCCGGCTGACCAGCGTGGGCACGTTGCGCAGAGAAGCGTTATACAGCCGCTGGCTGCTGATCCTTGTGGCGGGCACCATTTGCTGGCTGTTCTCATCGTAGCACAGCAGCACCGAGGCCAGATTGTTGCCGGAAATGCCGGTCCAGCCGTCCAGCACCAGATAATGCCGCCCGTCTGCGCCTGCACCCGCCGCCACCGAAGCGCAGCCGGAAAACTTATCTGCGGAAAGGCCGTTGACCGCCACCTGCCGGAAGCTGCCCTCCCGGTCTGCGGTCAGCAGCTCGATCTGCACACTGCCGTCCTCCTGCGTGGACATCAGGATCAGATCCTGACTGCTGCCGCCGGTGATATTTTCCACCAGATACTGCTCGTACTGCTGCTCGAGAATGGTGGACAGAGTGCCGTCCTGATAGGAATACACCGCCAGATAGTGGTCATTCTGGGCAGCGGTATAGCCCACCACCAGCTGGCAGCTGTCTGTATCCTGCAATTGGGCAAGACTGACGTTCTCCACCATTTCGGCAAGGCCTTCCACGCTCTGGCGCACCTGCCAGCTTCTGGCATCATCCCGCTGCAAAATGGCTATGCAGACGTTGGCTGTCTGGGCGGTGGTATACAGCACCGCCGCATCCTGCTGGCCGTCGCCATCCAGATCCTGCAGCACAAAGGGAGAAAGCAGCTCGCCCTGAATGGGATATTTCAGCTGGGCGCTCTCACCCAGCCAGTCGTTCAGGGCAGTTTGCAGCGCACCGTAATCGCCGGAAAGTTTCGGGGCACGCAGCAGTTCCTCTACCTGTGCCTTTTCGTTGGCCGGCAGCACGGTCTGGCAGCTGCACAGCAAAACGCACAGCAGCGTGCACAGCACCAGCCGCAGCCTGTGGGTTCTGTTCATACCGGTCAACCTCCTTCCGGGCATAAAAAGCTATTTTCAGTATACCACACTTTGCGGACACAAAAAAGGGGTTGGGCATACGCGGAGAACGATTTGGAATGCGCGGCGGGGGATTACCCCTTCCGTCATCGCCTACGGCGATGCCACCTTCCCCAAGGGGACGGCTTTTCGCGGTGGCGGGAAACTTTGCGGCAGCACCGAAAGGCGCCCCCTTGGGGGAGCTGTCGCGCAGCGACTGAGGGGGTAACCCCCTATAACAAAAAAGAAACCACTGCACAAAAGCTGTGCAATGGTTTCTTTTGTTACTGTATCAAACAGTCAGAGCAGGATCAGACGAGCTCCAGAACTGCCATCTCAGCTGCATCGCCGCGGCGAGCGCCGATCTTGATGATGCGGGTGTAGCCGCCGTTGCGGTCAGCGTACTTGGGGCTGATCTCGTCAAACAGCTTCTTTGCAACATCTTCCTTGGTGATGTAGGCGTAGACCTGACGCTTGGTGTGCAGGTCGCTGGCCTTGCCAAGGCTGATCATCTTCTCGGCCATGGAACGAACGTCCTTAGCGCGAGTGACAGTGGTCTCAATCTTGCCATTCTCTAACAGGTAGGTAACCATAGCGCGCATCATAGCGTTGCGGCTGTCGCTGGTTCTACCGAGCTTTCTGGTACCGGGCATCCCGTTTCACTCCTTAAATTATTTTAGTTATTCGTCATCCGTGTTCAGCTTGAAGCCGAGGGAGTCCAGCTTTGCCATGACTTCCTCCAGGCTCTTGCGACCGAGGTTGCGGACCTTCATCATCTCGTCCTCGCTCTTGCTGACCAGATCTTCCACCGTGTTGATGCCTGCACGCTTCAGGCAGTTGAAGGAACGCACGCTCAGATCCAGCTCTTCGATGGTCATCTCCAGAGCCTTCTCCTTGTCGTCGTTGGTCTTTTCTACCATGATCTCAGCGCCGGCGGCCTCGTCCGACAGGTTGACGAACAGGTTCAGGTGCTCGGTCAGCACACGGGCAGCCAGAGAAACGGCTTCCTGTGCGTTGATCGTGCCATCGGTCCAAACCTCAATGGTCAGCTTGTCGTAATCAATGGCCTGTCCAACACGGGTGCTCTCGACGTTATAATTCACCTTGAGCACAGGGGTGTAAATGCTGTCAACGGGAAGGGTGTTGATATCGTTCTTCTCGATGATAGCCTGTTTGTTGCGCTCTGCGGGCACATAGCCGCGACCCTTGTCGAAAGTCAGCTCCATAACGAGCTTGGCACCCTCGCCCAGAGTTGCAATGTGCCACTCAGGGTTCAGAATTTCGATGTCGTCGCCCTGCTTGATGTTGTCAGCAGTGACCTCACAGGGACCAACTGCCTCAACACGCACTGTCTTCGGACCATCGGTGTACAGCTTTGCAGCAATACCCTTCAGGTTCAGGACAATTTCGGTAACGTCTTCCTTGACGCCCTCAATGGTGGAGAACTCGTGGACCACACCGTCAATCTTGACGCTGGTCACGGCGACACCGGGCAGAGAGGAAAGAAGCACACGACGCAGGCTATTGCCCAGTGTGATGCCAAAGCCACGCTCCAGAGGTTCTGCCACGAATTTACCGTAGCGGCCGTCCGGGGACAGGCTTGCCGTTTCGATCTTGGGACGTTCAATCTCCATCATATCTATGCCCTCCTTGTCAAACCGGTGTTTCCACCGGCCCATTATTGAATTCTTTCAAAAAAGAATGCGAAAGCGTACCATCCAAAAGGAAGGCACGGCCTTCTTAATGGATTACTTGGAGTACAGCTCGACGATGAGGTGCTCTGCGACTTCGTAGTCGATATCGCTGCGCTCGGGCAGCTTAGCGACAACGCCCTTCAGAGAACCGGTCTCGCGGTTCAGCCATGCGGGCAGAGCCACGACGGGAGCCTCGGCACCGGTCAGCTTTGCAAACTTTGCAGAGCTGCGGCTGGACTCGCGCACTTCGATCACATCGCCGGCCTTCACCTGGTAAGAGGGGATGTTGACCTTCTTGCCGTTAACGGTGAAGTGAGCGTGAGACACCAGCTGACGAGCGTCGCGGCGGGTCTGAGCAAAGCCCAGACGGAACACGACGTTGTCCAGACGGCACTCCATGATCTGGAGCAGGTTCTCACCGGTCTTGCCGGGGCGAGACTCTGCCTTCAGGTAAGCGTTGTGGAACTGCTTCTCCAGAACGCCGTAAATGAACTTGACCTTCTGCTTCTCCTTCAGCTGAGATGCGTACTCAGACTGCTTCTTGCGGACGTTGCCGTTGGAGTTGCGGGTAGTATTCTTCTTTGCATAGCCCATGACCGCAGGAGAAATGCCCAGGGCCTTGCAACGCTTTGCGATAGGCTGCGTATTCTTTGCCATAATTCAATTTCCTCCTTCGATCAGACACGACGGCGCTTCGGGGGACGGCAGCCGTTGTGGGGGATGGGAGTCACGTCCTTGATCAGGGTGACTTCCAGACCGGTAGCCTGCAGCGCACGGATAGCGGACTCGCGGCCAGCGCCGGGGCCCTTGACGTAAACTTCAACAGTCTTCATGCCGTGCTCGATCGCAGTCTTAGCTGCGGTCTCGGCAGCGGACTGAGCTGCGAACGGGGTGCTCTTGCGGCTGCCACGGAAGTTCAGGGAGCCGGAGGAGCACCAAGACACTGCATTACCCTGCAGGTCGGTGATAGTAACGACAGTATTGTTGAAGGTAGACTGGATGTGAGCCTGACCAGCAGCAATGTTCTTGCGCTCTTTCCGCTTCATGCGGACATTTGCGCCCTTCTTGGCGTTATTTGCACTTGCCATTTCTCAAATCCTCCTTACTTCTTCTTGTTTGCGACAGTGCGCTTGGGACCCTTGCAGGTACGTGCATTGGTCTTGGTGCGCTGGCCGCGGCAGGGCAGATTCTTGCGATGGCGGGTGCCACGGAAGGACTGGATCTCGACCAGACGCTTGATGTCCAGAGCCACGTTGCGGCGCAGGTCGCCTTCAACGAGGATGTTTGCCTGATCGATGTAGTCACGGATCTTAGCCTCTTCGTCCAGAGTCAGATCCTTGACGCGGGTATCGGGGTTGATGCCAGTTGCTTCCAGGATCTTGTTAGCAGTGGTCTGGCCGATACCATAAACGTAGGTGAGACCCACCTGAACGCGCTTCTCGCGGGGCAGGTCAACGCCGGCAATACGTGCCATAGTAGTTTCCTCCAAAAATCATCCCATGTCAGTGTCGGGGTCTGCGCCGGGACTCTACGCACTTGACCCCCAGGCGCCCGAATTAGCCCTGGCGCTGCTTGTGCTTGGGGTTCTGGCAGATGACCATCACGCGGCCTTTGCGGCGGATGACCTTGCACTTTTCGCAGATGGGTTTCACGGAAGGCTTGACCTTCATGATGTTGAACCTCCTTTTGGTTGATGCCCTGACGCTTATTTGGAGCGCCAGGTGATGCGGCCCTTAGAAAGATCATAGGGCGACATTTCCACGGTTACCTTGTCCCCGGGCAGGATACGGATGAAATTGGTCCGCAGCTTGCCGGAGATGTGCGCTAAGAGGATGTGACCGCTGGGAGTGAGCTTCCCGGTGTTCTTATCCTCGCTCAACATTTCCACCTTAAAGATGGCGTTGGGCATGGCTTCACGCACAATGCCTTCGATCTCGATGACGTCTTCTTTAGACAAGCTATTTGCCTCCTCATTGGATCTGCTCAGTTTGTCATAATTGAGCACCGGTGCTCCCGCCCCTAAAAACAGAAAGCACTGCATTCTTCCGTGCCTGCGCCCGTTTTTGTGCAGTTTGCCGCTTCTCTTTTCAAGAGCTTTCACGCCGATTCCCAGACGGACAGGTGGCGATGAGCGCCACATACTTCATCTCCTGCGGCACAAAATCCGCAAAACGGGCAGACTGAGCCTGTCCGTCGAGGAAGTATCTGGCTTCCACAGCCATTTATAGATTATACACCTTTTGTTGTCAATTTGCAAGAGGTTTTTTCCGTATTTCCGATAAAAAATTATTCTGTGTAAAAGCTCTTTTCCGTCCCGTCCTCCTTTCGCGGTTCTCCACCGTGAAGGTGAAATTTTTTCACGAAAACTTGTCACAATTGCACAAATTGCAGGGTGGAGGAGCGGAAAAGGCCGTCTGCCGTTTCTCCGCAGACAGCCTTTTCAGGCAGACAAAACGATTTAAAATGCCCTCCGCTGTGCTCTGGGCATAAATAGCGGTACGATTATTTTTATTTTTGCGTTTGTCGCACTCTGCGGAGTGCTCCAAACACATTTTCACGCAGAGGGGTCGTAAAGGGAAAATGGTTACATACCGGTTCAGCCTGCTGAAGGCTGGCAGAAGGTTTTCCTGCAGCGCCGCACTTTCGCAGAAAGTGGCGCTGCAAATGCTGTTTTTCTCCACGACCCCACCTGTGAAAATGGGATATCGGAACGCCCGCAGGCGTTCCGATATCCCGAAATTTAAAATAATTCTTCCGCTAAACATGGCTAGAGCGCAGCGGAAGCCATTCAAAATCGTCCTTCTAGCAAAAGGAGCCGCCGCACATCGTCCGTGCAGCGGCTCCTTTTAATGGTTGCTTACTTCAGGCTGAAGGTGGCCGGGTCAAAATCCGGATCATCCCAGCTGCGGGTCATGATCTCGGTGCGGTCCTTCAGGATGGCGATGGAGTGCTCAAAGTGAGCAGCCAGTCCGCCGTCCTTGGTCTTGACAGTCCAGCCGTCGCTGAGCTGCTTGATCTTGTAGTCACCCTGACAGATCATCGGCTCGATGGCGATGGTCATGCCGGGCACCAGACGGGGCCCGCGGCCCTGATGGCCGTAGTTGGGCACCTCGGGGTCCTCGTGCAGTTCCTTGCCGGTGCCGTGACCCACAAAGTCACGCACCACAGAGAAGCCTGCATCCTCGCAGTAGCTCTGCACGGCGTAGCCGATATCGCCGATGCGGTTGCCCGCCACGGCCTGCTCAATACCCTTGTACAGAGAAGCTTTGGTCACTTCCAGCAGGCGCTGGGCTTCCAAGTCCACCTTGCCCACCGCGTAGGTGCAGGCGTTGTCGCCGTTGAAGCCGTCCACCTTGGCACCGGTGTCGATGCTCACGATGTCACCCGGGCGGATGACGATATCGTGAGAGGGGATGCCGTGGATGACGGTATCGTTCAGGCTGATGCAGGCTGTACCGGGAAACCCGTACAGACCCTTGAAGTTGGGGATGCCGCCGTGCTTCACGATGAAGTCGTAGATCAGCTTGTCCAGCTCCCAAGTGGTCATGCCTGCTTCGATGTGCTCTCCGCCGTACTTCAGGGCAGCTGCGCTCAGGGCGTTTGCCCGGCGCATACCGTCCAGCTCTTTTGCATTTTTGATCTGGATCACGCTTATGCCTCCAAAGCCTTCATGACTTCAGCCGTAGTCTCCTCGATGGAGGGGCAGAACTTGATCTCTGCCAGCTTGCCGCGGGTGCGGTAGAACTCCACCAGCGGCTCGGTCTGCTCATGGTAGGCTTTCAAACGATCCAGCACGGTTGCGGGCTGGTCGTCCTTGCGGATGACGGTCTTGCCGCCGCACAGGTCGCAGACGCCCTCCACCTTGCTCTTCTTGTTCAGGATGTGGTAGCTTGCGCCGCACTTCTCACAGACGCGGCGGCCGCTCATGCGCTCCACGATCACGCTGTCCTCAACCTGCAGTTCCAGCACCTTGTCGATGCGGATGCCCATGGTCTCGATGGCCTCTGCCTGCGCAATGGTGCGGGGCACGCCGTCCAGAATGAAGCCGTTGGCGCAGTCAGCCTGTGCCAGACGCTCCTTCAGGATGCCGATGATGACTTCATCGGGCACCAGAGCACCGGCGTCCATAAAGCTCTTGGCCTTCAGACCCATCTCGGTGCCCTCCTTGACAGCAGCACGCAGGATGTTGCCGGTGCTGATGGAAGGGATGTTCAGCTTTGCGCAGATGATCTCGGCCTGCGTGCCTTTGCCTGCGCCGGGTGCGCCCAACAGGATCAGATTCATAGGATCGCTTCCTTTCTTATATGCCACATGATAGAAACATACGTACAAAAGCAAAAAAGCACTGAAAAGTATGAGCGTACTCTCCTTTCCAGTGCTTTCTTACATCTTTATTGCTTCAGATCAGCCAAGGAAACCCTTGTGGTTGCGCATGGTCATAAAGCTATCGAGGCTGCGGGTGGTATCCAGTGCCACACCAACCACGATCAGCAAGCTGGTACCGCCCAGCTGAATGCTCATACCGGTCAGGTTGCCCAGAATGATCGGCAGTACAGCCACCGCAGCCAGGAAGATGGCACCGATGAGGGTGATCTTGTTCAGGGTGCGGGTGATGAAATCGCTGGTCGGCTTACCGGGACGGAAGCCGGGAATCGAGCCGTTGTTGCGGCGCAGATTGTTGGCGATCTCAACAGGGTTGTACTGGATGGCCACATAGAAGTAGTTGAATGCCAAAATCAGCAGCAGGTAGATCACAACGTACAGCCAGGAGGTGTAGTTGAAGGTATGGAAGAACGCATACCAGACCGGGTGAGCGGTCTGATCGATCTGCAAAAAGCTGCCGATGGTGCCCGGGATGGACACCAGTGCCGAAGCGAAGATGATAGGCATAACGCCGCTCATGTTCAGCTTCAGGGGCAGGTAGCTGTTCTGGCCGCCCATCTGCTTCCGGCCCACCACACGCTTGGCGTACTGGATGGTGATGCGGCGCTCTGCGTTGGTCATGACCACCACAAAGACCACAGCAACCAGTGCCAGAATTACCAGAACGGGCAGCAGGATATAGAACTGAGGCTCGCCAGCCGCTGCGCGGGTCATCAGACCCGTCACAGAGGTGTACAGCGAGGACCAGTTGGAAACGATGGAGGCAAAGATCAGAAGGGAAACACCGTTGCCGATACCCTTGTCATCGATCTGCTCGCCCGCCCAGGTGATCAGCTGAGCACCTGCAACGAAGGTAGCGATGATGACCACAGCGGCGAACACGCCGACTGCGCCGGAAACATACTTCAGTGCACCCATATTGCGGATCACGAAGTAGTAGCCAATGCTCATGATCAGTGCGACCACGGCACCGGCATACCGGTTGATCTGCTGCAGCTTCTGCTGGCCGTCCGCTTCCTTTGCCAGATTTTCCAGCGAAGGAATGGCCACAGTCAGCAGCTGCACAATAATAGAGGCGTTGATATAGGGTGTCACACCTAACGCGAAGAGCGTGCATCTTGCCAGTGCGCCGCCGCTCATCATATTGAGGTACGAGAGCATATCGCCGTTTGCAAACATCTGCGTCAGAGCAGAGCCGGAAACGAACGGCACGGGGATGGCACAGCCAAGACGGTAAACCACGAGGATCGCCAGCGTGAACAGAAGACGATTTTTAAGCTCGGGGATCTTCCATGCGTTACGGAATGTCTGGAACACCTTACATCACCTCAGCCTTTCCGCCTGCCTTCTCGATTTTCTCTTTGGCAGAAGCGGAATAGGCTGCGGCCTTCACGGTCAGAGCCTTGGTCAGCTCGCCGTTGCCCAGAACCTTAACGCCGTCCAGGGTCTTCTTGACCAGACCCTTAGCCTTCAGAGCCTCGGTATCGACGACATCGCCGGCATTGAAAGCAGCCTCCAGGTCAGCCACGTTGACGATGGCGTACTGGGTAGCAAAGATGTTGTTAAAGCCAACCTTGGGCAGGCGGCGTGCCAGAGGCATCTGGCCGCCCTCGAAACCAGCGTGCTTCACGCCGGAACGGGCCTTCTGGCCCTTGCTGCCGAAGCCGGCAGTCTTGCCATTGCCGGAGCCAATGCCGCGGCCCTTGCGGGTCACAGGCTTGTTGGCGCCCTTGCTGGCGTGCAATTCATGAAGCTTCATTGTGCGTATACCCCCTGCTATTAGGCTTCGGTGACGCTGAGCAGGAAGCCGATCTTTGCGATCTTGCCCTGCGTAGCGGCGTTGTCAGGCTGAACGGTAACGTCGCCCGGCTTCTTCAGGCCCAGAGCCTCAGCGGTAGCGATCTGCTTAGCGCCGCGGCCGATCAGGCTCTTCTTCAGCTCGATCTTGAGCATCTTATCTGCCATGGTTAGTTACCTCCTTAACCCAGAATTTCTTTCACGGTCTTGCCGCGCTTCTCAGCGACAGACTCGGCGCTGACCAGACCGCACAGACCTGCAAAGGTAGCAGCAACAACGTTGATGGGGTTGTTGGAACGCATAGACTTCGCACGAACGTCCTTGATGCCAGCAGCCTCAATGACGGCACGCACGGGGCCGCCGGCGATCATACCGGTACCGGGTGCAGCCGGCTTGAGCAGAACAGCGCCTGCGCCGTACTTGCCGACGATCTCGTGGGGGATGGTGGTGCCCTTCAGGGCAACCTTGTGCATGTTCTTCTTGGCAGCGGCCTCACCCTTGCGGATAGCCTCGGGAACTTCACCGGACTTGCCGATGCCGTAGCCGATGGTGCCCTTGCCGTCGCCAACGACAACCAGAGCAGCAAACTTCATGATGCGGCCGCCCTTGACAGTCTTGGAAACGCGGTTGATAGACACAACCTTGGTGATCATGCCGTCGTCTTCACGGTTTCTCATAGCCATAATGTGTTTCCTCCTCTCATTACAGCTTCAGGCCGCCCTCACGGGCGCCATCAGCCAGGGCCTTAACACGGCCATGATAAACGTAGCCACCACGGTCGAACACGACCTCGGTGATGCCCTTTTCCAGAGCCTTTGCTGCAACCTTCTTGCCGATCTCAGCAGCGGCCTCGACGTTGCCGCCGTTGCCGTTGAAGTCCTTGTCCATAGTGGACGCCGACACCAGAGTAACGCCCTGCTCATCATCGATGATCTGAGCGTAGATGTGCTTGGCGGAGCGGAAAACATCCAGGCGAGGACGTGCTGCGGTGCCGCTGATCTTGTTGCGAACGCGGCGATGACGACGAAGACGAGCTTCGTTCTTGTCGATCTGCTTAACCATTGTCTTTCACTCCTTACCTTATTTCTTGCCCTTACCGGCCTTGCCTTCTTTGTGCTTGACGACCTCGCCAGCGTAGCGGATGCCCTTGCCCTTGTACGGCTCAGGCGGCTTCTTGGCGCGGATCTCTGCAGCATACTGGCCGACCTTCTGCTTGTCGATACCGGTAACAGAGAAGTGGTTGGGATCCTGCCACACAATGGTGCAGTCCTCGGTATCGGGGACGTTCACCTGATGAGAGAAGCCCAGGTTCATGACCAGGTTGGAGCCCTGCTTCTGGCAGCGCATACCAACGCCAACGATCTCCAGCTTCTTCTCGTAGCCGTTCACAACACCGTTCACCATGTTGGCGATGTTGGTACGGGTCAGGCCGTGCAGGCTGCGGGCCTTGGGTTCGTCATTGGGGCGGGTAACCAAAACCTCATTGCCCTCGACCTTAACGGTCATCAGGGGATGATAGTTGGAATTCAGGCTGCCCTTGGGGCCCTTGACGGTGACAGCGTGTGCTGCCTCATCGACAGTGACAGTGACACCGGCAGGAATGACGATGGGTTTTCTTCCAATTCTCGACATTGTCTTTTACCCCTTTCTTACCACACGTAGGCCAGGACTTCGCCGCCGACGTGCTCAGCACGTGCAGCCTTGTCAGTCATGATGCCCTTGGAGGTGGAAATGATCGCGGTGCCCAGGCCCTTCATGACCTTGGGCATATCCTCGCAGTTGGTGTAGATGCGCAGGCCGGGCTTGGACACACGGCGCAGGCCGGCAATAACGGGCTCGCCGTTTGCCTGATACTTCAGGGTGACAACGATGGTGCCCTGAACAGTGTCGTTCTTGACCTGCATACCCTTGATGTAGCCCTCGTCAACCAGAATCTGGCAGATAGCCTTCTTCATGTTGGAAGCGGGGATCTCCACAGAAGGGTGTTTGGCAGTGCTAGCGTTGCGGATGCGAGTCAGCAGGTCCGCGATAGGATCAGTAATCTGCATTTGCCACTAACCTCCTTAGATTAGCTCTCATTTGTTTTATAATGATACCGCCCCGAAACAAGTTGTTTGCCCCGGGGCGGATATCCGACATTCTATCCAGCCCTCTGGTAAATTACCAGGAAGCCTTCTTCACGCCCGGGATCTCGCCCTTGTAGGCCAGCTCACGGAAGCACACACGGCACACGCCGTACTTGCGCAGCACGGAGTGGGGACGGCCGCAGATGCGGCAGCGGGTGTATGCACGGGTAGAGAACTTAGCAGGACGAGACTGCTTCAGCTTCATAGACAGTTTAGCCATTTTACAAATCTCCTCCCTTAGTTGTTCTCTGCGAACGGAGCGCCCAGAGCCTTCAGCAGCTCCTTGCCCTCCTCGTCAGTCTTTGCGGTGGTGACGAAGCAGACATCCATGCCGCGGACAGCATCGACCTTCTCGAAGTCGATCTCGGGGAAGATGATCTGCTCCTTGATGCCGCAGGCAAAGTTGCCGCGGCCGTCAAAGCCGTTGCCGTTGATGCCGCGGAAGTCGCGCACACGGGGCAGAGCCACGTTGAAGAAGCGATCCACGAACTCGTACATACGCTCACCACGCAGGGTGACCTTGCAGCCGATGGGGGTGCCCTGACGCAGCTTGAAGTTAGCAACGCTCTTCTTGGCACGGCAGACGACTGCCTTCTGGCCAGTGATCTGGCCCAGATCCTTCATAACTGCTTCCAGGATCTTCTCGTTTTCCTTGGCTTCGCCGCAGGCAACGTTGATGACGACCTTGTCCAGCTTGGGGATCTGCATAACGCTCTTGTAACCGAACTTGGAGTTCAGAGCAGGAGCAATTTCATTGACATACTGTTCTTTCAAACGAGCCATTGTTCCTTACTCCTTTCTTACAGCTCAGCGCCGCACTTCTTGCAGACGCGAACCATCTTGCCGTCCTTCTCAACGTGACCCACACGCACGGCCTTGCCGCACTTGGGGCAGACGGGCATGACCTTGGAAGCGTAGATAGCGCCCTCGGCCTTAACGATGCCGCCCTGCTCGCCCTGACGGCGAGGCTTGACGTGCTTGGTAACCATGTTCTGGCCTTCAACGATGACCTTGCCTTCAGCGGGGCTGACCTGCAGGACCTTACCAGTGTGGCCCTTGTCCTTGCCGCTGATGATCATCACGTTGTCGCCGGTTTTAACATGAAGATTATTCATTTTTAAAACCTCCTTACAGCGATTCCGGAGCCAGGCTCAGGATCTTGGTGTAGCCGGCATCACGCAGCTCGCGAGCAACAGGTCCAAAGATACGGGTACCCTTGGGGTTCTTGTCGGCCATAACGATAACGGCGGCGTTCTCATCAAAACGGATGTAGGAACCGTCGTCGCGGCGCACGCCATGCTTGCTGCGCACGATGACAGCCTTGACGACGTCGCCCTTCTTAACGGAGCCGCCGGGGGCTGCCTTCTTGACAGAGCAGACCACGACGTCACCAATGTTTGCGTATCTCTTGCGGGTGCCGCCCAGCACACGGAAGCACATCAGCTCCTTGGCACCGGTGTTGTCGGCAACTTTGAGATAAGTTTGCATCTGAACCATATCAGATATCTCCTTTCAAACTGTTCAAAGCAGCGGGCAAAGATTACTTTGCCTTCTCAACGATACGGACCAGGCGCCAGCGCACATCCTTGCTCAGGGGGCGGCACTCCATGATCTCAACACGGTCACCGATACCGCACTCGTTCTGCTCGTCACGAGCCTTGAACTTCACGGTACGCTTCAGGATCTTCTTGTACAGGGGGTGCTGCACGCTATCCTTAACGGCAACCACGATGGTCTTATCCATCTTGTCGGACACGACAACGCCGACGCGGGTCTTTCTCAGATTACGTTCTTCCATCGTTTAACCTCCTTACTGCTTCTCAGCCAGAACGGTCATCACGCGGGCGATGTCCTTCTTGACTGCTTCGATGCGGCCGGGGTTCTCCAGCTGGTTGATGGCATGCTGGAAGCGCAGGTTAAACAGCTCAGCCTTCAGATCTGCCAGCTTGCTGGTCAGCTCTGCGGTCTGCATTTCGCGGAGTTCATTAGCCTTCATTGGTGCCATCCTCCTTCACGGAGTCCTCACGGACAACAAATTTGCACTTGATGGGCAGCTTGTGCATAGCCAGACGCAGAGCCTCGCGAGCAGTTGCCTCATCGACATCTGCCAGCTCGAACATCACGCGGCCGGGCTTCACGACTGCAACCCAGTATTCGGGAGAGCCCTTACCGGAGCCCATGCGGGTCTCAGCGGGCTTTTCAGTCACGGGCTTATCGGGGAAGATCTTGATCCAAACCTTGCCGCCACGCTTGATGTAACGAGTCATGGCAACACGGGCAGCCTCGATCTGCTTGGAGGAGATCCATGCCGGCTCCAGAGCAACAAGGCCGTACTGACCCTGGCACACCACGTTGCCGCGGGTAGCCTTGCCGGTCATGCGGCCGCGCTGAACGCGGCGGTACTTAACACGCTTAGGCAGTAACATTACTTGTTGCCTCCTTCCTTCTTAGGAGCGGTCTTTGCGCTCTTGAGGACCTCGCCCTTGTAGATCCACACCTTAACGCCGATGCGGCCGTAGGTGGTAGCAGCCTCTGCAAAGCCGTAGTCGATGTCGGCGCGCAGGGTCTGCAGGGGGATGGTGCCCTCGTGGTAGCTCTCGGTGCGGGCGATATCAGCACCGCCCAGACGGCCGGAGCACATTGCCTTGATGCCCTTTGCGGGAACGGTTGCGCGATCGCGGGGGCTCATGGCATTGCGCATGCACTGCTTCATAGCACGACGGAAGGTGACGCGGTTCTCCAGCTGACGAGCGATGTCCTCAGCAACCAGCTGTGCGTTGGTGGAGGGGCTCTTCACCTCGATGACATTGACGATAACAGTCTTGCCATACTCCTTGGTCAGCTTGTTCTGCAGGGCGATGCGCTCTTCGCCGCCCTTGCCGATGACCATACCGGGCTTAGCGCAGTAGATGTTAACATTAACGCGAGGAGCGGAAGTGGAAGGATCCACAGTGCGCTCGATCTCGATCTTGGGGACGCCAGCGTCCTTCAGCTGAGCCTTCAGCTCAGTGCGGATCTTGTGATCCTCGACGAGGTTATCGCTGAAATCCTTCTTGGAGGCAAACCAGCGGCTGTCCCAGTCTTTAATAACGCCGACACGAATGCCGTGCGGATTTACTTTCTGGCCCATTGTTTTCCCTCCTTACTCTTTCTCTTTCAGAACAACGGTCATGTGGCTGGTGCGCTTCAGGATGCGGTAGCCGCGGCCCTGTGCACGAGGCATCATGCGCTTCAGCGTCGGGCCGGGGCAAACGTAGCACTCGGCGACGTAGAGGTTGTTCTTGTCCATATTGAAGTTGTTTTCCGCATTAGCGGCTGCAGACTTCACCAGCTTCAGAAGGGGCTCACAAGCTGCCTTCGGGGTGTACTGCAGGATTGCCAGCGCTTCGTCCAGGGGCTTGTTACGGATCAGGTCCATAACGATAGACACCTTACGAGGACTAATGCGGGCATAACGAAGAATTGCCCGAGCTTCCATGTTGTGTTCCTCCCTCTATTACTTAGAATTACCAGTGTGGCCCTTGAAGGTACGGGTGGGAACGAACTCACCCAGCTTGTGGCCAACCATGTCCTCAGTCACATACACAGGCACGTGCTTGCGGCCGTCGTGGACGGCAAAAGTGTGACCAACGAATTCGGGGAAGATCGTGGAGGCGCGGCTCCAGGTCTTGATGACCTGCTTCTTGCCGGAAGCGTTCATCGCTTCAACGTGCTTCATAAGAGCAGCCTGGACGAAAGGTCCTTTTTTAATGCTTCTACCCATTGTCTTAAACTCCTCTCTTACTTACCTGCACGCTTCACGATCAGCTTATCGGAGCGCTTATGATGCTTGCGAGTCTTGAGACCCAGAGCGGGCTTGCCCCAGGGAGTCATAGGACCGGAGTGACCAACAGGTGCGCGGCCCTCGCCACCACCGTGGGGATGGTCGCAGGGGTTCATAACGGTACCACGGCTGCCGGGACGCACGCCCATGTGGCGCTTGCGGCCTGCCTTGCCCAGGTTGACGTTCTCGTGGTCGATGTTGGAAACCTGACCGATGACTGCGGTGCAGTTCACGGGCACGTTGCGCATCTCACCGGAGGGCAGACGAACCAGAGCGTAGCCATTCTCCTTAGCCATCAGCTGAGCCATGTTGCCAGCGGAACGAACCAGCTGAGCGCCGCGGCCGGGATACAGCTCGATGTTGTGGATGATGGTACCGACGGGGATGTTCTCGAAGGGCAGGCAGTTGCCGGGCTTGATATCGGCAGACTTGCTGCTGACGACCACGTCGCCCACCTTCAGGCCATCGGGAGCAATGATGTAGCTCTTGACGCCGTCGGTGTACTCGACCAGAGCGATGAATGCGCTGCGGTTCGGATCGTACTCGAGAGTCTTAACGGTAGCGGGGATATCGGTCTTCTGACGCTTGAAGTCGATGACACGATACTTGGTGCGGTTGCCGCCGCCCTGATGGCGGACGGTGATACGACCGGTGTTGTTGCGGCCGCTGTGCTTCTTCATGGGCTCCAGCAGGCTGCGCTCAGGAGCGACCTTGCTCAGGACGCTGTAATCCGTGACGGTCATGCCGCGGCGGCCCGGAGTAGTGGGGCCATACTTTTTGATAGCCATTGTGCTATTCTCCTTTGTTTATCTTATGAATTATTATCGGGGTCATATCCCCATAGAGGAACCCTCGGCGGGTTCTATCAGACCATGCTGTTGAAGAACTCGATCTCCTTGGAGTCCTTGGTCAGGGTCACGATAGCCTTCTTGGATGCAGCGGTGTAACCGGCGTGCATACCCTGACGGCGGAAGCGGCCGCGGACGGAGATGGTGTTCACCTTAGCGACCTTGACGCCGGGGAACAGAACTTCAACTGCCTGAGCGATCTCGACCTTGGTAGCATCGGTAGCGACCTTGAAGGTGTACTTCTTGTCAGCGATGCCAGCCATGGAGTTCTCGGTAATGACCGGCTTCAGGATGATATCATGTGCGGTTTTCATTAGCCAAGCACCTCCTCGAGCTTCTTAGCTGCGTCGACGCTGATGATCAGCTTGTCGGCGTTCAGCACATCGTAGGTGTTCACGCTGCCTGCGAAGGTGGTCTTGACACCGGCGATGTTGCCAGCGCTCTTGACGAACTTTGCATCGACAGTCTCGTTGACCAGCAGGTTCTTCTTGCCGGCGCCCACAGCGTTCAGCATAGCGACCACAGCCTTGGTCTTGTACTCGTCGCAAGCGAACTTGTCAACGACGACCATGTTGCCATTGGCAGCCTTGTCGGACAACACGCTCAGCAGAGCCAGACGCTTGACCTTGTTGTTGATGTGGTAGTTGTAGCTGCGGGGCTTGGGGCCCAGAGCAACGCCGCCGTGGGTCCACTGCGGAGCACGGATGGAGCCCTGACGAGCGTGGCCGGTGCCCTTCTGACGCCAAGGCTTCTTGCCGCCGCCGGAAACTTCCATGCGGATCTTGGTGTTCTGGGTGCCCTGACGCTGGTTGGCCAGGAAGTTCACCACAGCAATGTGGACAGCCTTCTCATTCGGGGTGATACCGAACACGGCGTCGGAAAGCTCGATCTCGCTAACGTGCTGACCGTTCATATCGACTACATTAAACTTTGCCATTGTAGCTTTCCTCCTTACGCCTTGACGCTGTTGGCCAGGGTGATGATGGTGCCCTTGGAACCGGGGACCGCACCCTTGACAGCGATCAGATTGTTCTCGGTGTCAACCTTGACAACGGTCAGGTTCTGCACGGTAACGCGCACGCAGCCCATGTGGCCGGGCAGGCGCTTGCCGGGGAACACGCGAGAGGGGTTGGAAATAGCGCCCATAGAACCTGCATGACGTGCCACCGGGCCAGTGCCGTGGCTCTCACGCAGACGGTGCTGGCCAAAGCGCTTGATAACGCCCTGGTAGCCCTTGCCCTTGGAAACGCCTGCAACGTCAACCTTGTCGCCTGCTGCAAAGACGTCAGCCTTCAGGATGTCGCCAACGTTCATTGCGGAAACGTCGTCCAGACGGAACTCACGCAGGGTCTTCTTGGGGGCAACGTTTGCCTTCTTGAAGTGACCTGCAGCTGCCTTGTTGACCTTCTTGGCGGAAACCTCGCCGAAGCCCAGCTGAACAGCCTGATAGCCATCGCTCTCGACAGTCTTCTTCTGCACGACGGTGCAGGGGCCTGCCTCGATGACGGTGACGGGGATAACCTTGCCGCTCTCATCGAACAGCTGGGTCATACCGACTTTCTTGCCGATAATGCCTTTAACCATTTTCTTTTCCTCCTGTAAAGGTTATTGGTTGGCAGCGCACGTCACTGCCAACATGACCCCTCGGGAAACGAGGGCATCGAATTTGATCGTGTGTGGTTTACAGCTTGATCTCGATGTCCACGCCAGCGGGGAGCTGGAGGCTCATCAGAGCCTCGACCGTCTTGTTGGACGGCTTCAGAATGTCGATCAGACGCTTATGAGTGCGGCTCTCGAACTGCTCGCGGCTATCCTTGTACTTGTGGGTAGCGCGCAGAACGGTAACGACCTCACGATCGGTGGGCAGGGGGATGGGGCCGGACACGCGAGCGCCAGTGCGCTTTGCGGTCTCCACGATCTTCTCTGCTGCGGCATCGATCAGCTGAGCATCATAGCTCTGCAGACGGATTCTGATTTTCTCTTTGACTGCCATTGCTTACGCCTCCTGAAAAATTGTTTTTGCCCTAGGCGAGCCGATAAATTGCTCTACACAGTTCCGGGTGTTCCTCGATTTGGCACTATAAAAACCGGTGAACCGCATGGCAGTTCTCCCGGAAACATATTAGCAAATCAAATCCGAACATTGGTTCCGCCCGTTTCGCAGAGGAGTAACTTCTCTGCCGAGGGAACGTATTCCATCGCTGTCAGTAATTTTTTCGCCCGGTTCTAAGATCGGACATACTCCGCGGAAATAACCCATCGCAGCTATCGCCGGATGACAACCTCCCGCATCAACGCATATCGCTGGCCTGCACGACTTGTATCGCACAAGCCTTTTGCAGCCGAGAGATATTTTATCACATCTTCGTCTATTTGGCAAGTGTTTTTTGCAGAAAATTACGATTTTTCTTTTTTATTTTCTCTGTTTTGTCAATGGCCGTATTTTCTGTGCAAGATGCACAATCCCAGCGCTTTTTGCCGGTGGAAAACTCCCCCGCGCCCCTTTGCAGCATCAGTATGGGCAGGAAAGGCGGGGGTTATACCTATTATATAGGAGAACTCCCTCCGTCAAAGCCTGTCGGCTTTGACAGCTCCCTCTGGGAGGGAGCCTTTGGCATGGCGAGAAAGTTTCCAGCTGAAGTGTAAAGCTTCTGGGCGTGCCAGCTCCCCCTCGGGGGAGCTGTCGCGCAGCGACTGAGGGGTTTTTAATGGAGAAGCGAAAAAAGCGTTAAAGCGATAGCGCCGACTGGCGCAGCGCTAGCTTTTTTGTGCTTCGACTTCTTCTTTAGGATTGTCAAGGGCGAGCAGCCCTTGGCCCGTTGCGGGGTGGGTGGAGTCCAGAGGTAGGGAGGGGGGAGTCGGAACACCCCTCCCTGCCTCTGGCCCAGCGGAGCGTCCCTGCACGCTTGCGACAAGCAGAAGCTTTCCCCGCAGCGCCGCCGCTTCCGCAGGAAGCAGGCGCTGCAAATGCCGTTTTCCTCCACGACCCTACCCGTGAAAAAGCCAATCGGGAAAATCCGCAGATTTTCCCGATTGGCAAATTTAAAATAATTCTTCCTTGAACCATGCGCAAAGCAAACGCGGCGCGCAGTTCAAATCATTTCTTCTTCAGCTGCTCTTCCAGCCCATCCCGCGGGGTGATATAGACGGTGGTGTACACCTCGTACAGCACCATGCCGGGCTTGGCACCGTTTGCTTTCCAGATGTTCTTCACCTCGGTGGTATCCACTGCCACCTTGGCACCGGTGCCCGCCTTGTAGGCGCTGGAATGGATGACCGCCAGCTCCGCCGCTTCCTGCTTGGTGGTGTCCGGGATGTCCTCGCCGTGGCTCATGACCACAACATGGCTGCCGGGTGCCTTCTGCACATGGAACCACAGGTCCTTGCCCCGGGCGGTGTGCAGGGTGAGCTTGTCGTTCTGGGCGTTGTTGCGGCCTACCAGGATCTCAAAGCCATCGCTGGATGTATAGCGCAGAAAGTCCGCAGGCTTCTGCTTTTTGTCCCGCTGCTTGTAGTATTTCAGGTAGCCCTGATTTTTCAGCTCCATGCGGATCTCGTTCAGGGCGGCTTCGCCGGTGGCGCTTTCCACTTCGTAGAGCACCGTTTCCAGATAGGCGATCTCCTTTTCGCCCTCTGCCAACAGGTCCACCAGCATCCGGGCAGCGGTCTGCTTCTTTTTGTAGTTCTTAAAGAAGTTCTGGGCGTTCTGGCTGGGGCTGAACCGCAGATCCAGCGGGATGGTCACCTCTTTGCCTTCGTCGTACCAGTTGGGCACGGTCAGGCTCTTCATGCCCTTTTGCGCCAGATAGAGATTGGCAGACAGCAGCTCACCGTACAGGCGCAGCTTTTCGCTTTTGCCGCTGGCGGCAAGCTCTTCCTGTCGTGCTGCCTGCTTGCGCAGAGCGCGGTCGTACATATTGTGCACCGCCTTGTGCAGCTCCTTGCTCTTGGTGCGCAGCCGCTCAGCGCGGTCCTTCTCGGCGTAATAGCCCTCCAGCATCGCGTTGAAGGACGGCCACTCCCGGATGGTGTACTGCTCGCCGTACTGCTGCGGACGGAAAAAGGTATACTCCACCGGCTTGCCGTCCGGCGCGGTGACGCTGCAGGGACAGCCGCCCTGTGCGTGCAGCTCCTTCAGCTCGTCGATCGCCGCCATCAGGCTGCGCTTCTGGGCATCGGTCAGCTCGTTGGCGGGCAGGTGCTCGCCGTCAAAGGCGCGCCATGCGGCTTCGCGGCAGACCACCGGCCCTACACCGGCCACCGTTTTGTTCAACGCGTCCGCCACCGGCAGCTCCCGCTGACAGGCTGCTGCTACGATGGATGCGCTGCTCACCAGCAGAAAATCCGGGCGGGCAGGCTTGGGGGGTGTGGTGTAGGGCAGACCCGGCAGCAGCTGCCGGACGTCGCTGTCCTCAAAATCCACCCGCTTGAGGGCGTCAATAATTTTGCCGCTCTGCACCAGCACAAGGTTGGAGTAGCGTCCCATCAGCTCAGCGCACAGGGTATTGCGCACAAGGTCGCCCATCTCGTTGGTGCACTGAAAATCAAAGTAGACGATACGGTCGCCCGGCTCCATGTGCACATCCAGCAGTCTGCCGCCGGTCAGGTGCTTGCGCATGAGCATACAGAAGGAGGGCGGCGTATCGGGGTTTTCAAAGGTCTCCTCGGTCAGGCACACCCGGGCAGAGCCGCTGCGGGCAGACAGCAGCAGGGCGTAGGTATCGGTGCGGGTGCGCAGGGTGATGACCAGCTCATCCCGGGTCGGTTCAAAAATTTTTGCGATCTTGGCATCGGTCAGGGTGGCTTTCAGCTCCGCTGCCGTCAGCGCCAGTGTCGCGGCATCCAGTGCCATAAATGTTACCTCGCTATTACGAAAAATTGCAGATGTATATTTTAGCGGGCTCGCCCTCTCCGTCATTGCTTACGCAATGCCACACTCCCCCTTTTGTCACCTATGGTGACATCTTCCCCCGGCGCGGGGGAAGTCTTTCCTCAAAGAGAGAGGCTTTGGCAGTACGGCAAAGTTTCCGGTTTTGCCAAGGGCTCCCACTTTGGGGGAGCTGTCGAGCGTATGCGAGACTGAGAGGGCGAGGGCGTTCATCTTATTTATGTAGCTTCTTTTATAAATAAGTATAAGGGTCGCGGTTCTCGGTGCTCACCAGCACCTCCAGCTCCGGCAGGGCGGCGCGCAGGGCAGCTGCCACAGCAGCGGTCACCGGAAACTCGGTGGCGTAATGTCCCGCCGCAATGAGGGACAGCCCCAGCCGTTTGGCATCCAGTGCATGGTGGTGGTTGGCTTCGCCGGTCAGCAGACAGTCCGCGCCCTCGGCGATGGCTTCGGCAAACAGACTGCCGCCTGCGCCGCTGATGACTGCCAGCCGGTGCACCGGCTTTCCGGTATCGGCAAACTTCACCTGCACCGCTGCACCGGTGTCCGGCGCGTTGCACAGCGCAGCCAGTTTGTGCTGCGCCAGCGCTGCCAGCTCCGGTACGGTGATGGGGTCGATGTCCCCTACCCGGCCGCAGCCGTCTGCAAAGGCGGTGCGCTGCCGGATACTGAAAAGATCCGCCAGCACATCATTCACCCCGCCCTCGGCGGCATCCAGATTGGTGTGCATACAAATGGCGGAAATGCCCGCCTGCACCAGCTGATAGGGCACATCGGCAGGACACAGCCGCTTGAGCGGGTCAAAGATGACCGGGTGATGCGCCACGATGACCGTGCACTGCTTTGCGGCAGCTTCTGCCACCACCTCCGGGGTGATGTCCAGCGTCACCAGCACCCGGCGCACCTCGCCGCCGCAGTCCACCAGCAGGCCGGGGTTATCCCAGTGCTCTGCCAGTTCCGGCGGGGCAAGCCGCTGCATTACTTCGTATACCTGCTGTACCGTGGTCATTTCAGTTTCCCTCTTTCAGAACGGCATCCATCTCTGCGGCAAGCGGGCTGCCGTCCGGCACGCCCAGCCGCATTCGGGGCAGCTTCGCCCGCTGCCATGCGGCGTAGCCCGCGCCCTCCGGCCAGCGGCCGGTATCCCCCAGCAGACACCGGGTAAAGGTGGGTTCTATCACCTCGCCGGTGTACTCTGCCGCCATTACCGCGTACCAGCGGCCTGCGGCCTGCACCGGGCGGTCGGCCACAAGGGCAAAGCCGTGCTGCCACAGCCAGCGGCGCAGCTCGCTGTGCCGGGTGGCGGGCACCATGACAAGGCGCGGCCCGCCCACGGCGGACACCCACGGCGCTTTTTCGATGATCTCCCAAGTGGTCTGCGCCGACACGCCCGCCAGCACGATGCTGCCCACCTCCCCGGCAGACAACACAGAAAGACCGTCGCCGAGCCGAAGCTCAGCGCGGTCCAGACAACCTGCATTTTCCAGCGTCTGTTTTGCCTTTGCCAGCGGGCCGGGGCGCAGGTCTGCCCCGATGACCTTCGGGTATCTGCCCGAAGCCGCCAGCACCGCCGTCAGCTTGCCGTGGTCGCAGCCGATGTCTGCCACCGGCTGTCCCGGGCGCACCAGCTCTGCCGCTGCGGTCAGACGCGCATCCAGTGTGGGCAGCACTCAGGCCTTCTTGGCTGCCAGATGGGTGTTCAGCTTCTCCAGCAGCTCATCGCAGTTCACGCCGTGCACTTCGCAGGCTTCCTCGATGGTCTCGCCGCGGGAAGCCGGGCAGCCCAGACAGTGCATCCCGATCTCCATAAAGTAGGGTGCGGTGGTCTGGTCCATATCCAGAATGTCGCCGATGATGGTATCGCGGGTCACCTGCTTGGGTGCGGAGTGTTCCTCTTTTTTGAGCATATTGAAAATATCAAACATGATAGCTTTTCCTTTCTGTTTTGGGTGAGATACAGTATAACCTACTGTTCCTCTATACTATACCCCAAACCGGGGCAGTTTTGCAAGAGCCTTGCGGAAATCCGCTTACTCCTCCGCCTGATAGTCCTTTTCCAGCGAGAAGCCGCGCCCGCTTACCTCGGTAACGTGGCTCACGATCATAAAGCAGGTGGGGTCGATGGCGTGGGCCAGCTTTTCCAGCCTTGGCAGCTGCCGGTTGGAAACGACGCTCAGCAGCACCGACTCCGGCTCCCGCAGGTAGCCGCCCTCGCCGTGCAGAATGGTCACGCCGCGGTCCAGCTGCGCAAAAATAGCCGCGCAGATCTCGTCGGACTTGGCGCTGATGATCTTTACCTCGGTGCGGGTGGTGCCCAGCATGAGCACCTTGTCCAGCACGACCGTGTAGATAATGGCCATCACCACGCCGTACAGAGACTGCCGCACCGGGCTGAACGCCGCCTGCGCCGCCAGAATGATAAAGTCGAAAACCATCATGGTGCTGGACACCGGCAGGTGGAACCACTTGTTCAGCACCAGCTGGGGGATATCCATGCCGCCGGTAGAAGCACCTGCGCGGATGGTGATGCCCAGCGAGATGCCGATGCCAAAGCCCGCGAATACGGTGTTCAGCACCAGATCATCGGTCAGTACAAGATTGCCCAGCAGCCGCTCCCACAGGGCCATAAAAAAGGGGCTGAGCACGGTGCTTGCCATGGTGTTCAGAGCAAAGCGGCGTCCCAGCACCCACCAGCCCAGCAGCAGCATGACCACATTGACCACGAACAGCACCGCGGACACCGGCAGTCCGGTGACCTTATTGAACGCCAGTGCGATACCGGTAGCACCGCCGGTGATGAGACCGGAGGGCATCAGAAATAATACCACAGTCAGCGCATACATCGCGTTGCCCACCACGATGGACAATGCGTTGAAGAGCTGCTGTTGCTTGCGTGTTAATTGCGTCATCTTCATCTTCCTTTGTTTATAGTTGAAGTATCTTCTACTATGATAACGAAAATATCCGCATTTATCAAGCCTTCGGCGATAAATGCGGATATCGGGATCAATTTTTAAGGGGTCACAGGGCAGCTTCCGGCTGGGCTTCGTCCTCTTCCATCAGCCGCAGACCGGCGGTATCGGTCACCGGCAGCGAGAACACAATGGTGCCCGCCTTGGGGTTTGCCCCCTCCATGATGGCTTTCATGATGGTGTTTTTCTGGCTGGTGCGGCTGACGATGAGCACCAGCTCCTTTTCGTTCACCAGCTCCACGCCCAGAAAGGCAGCTGCACCCTCCATGCCGGTGCCCTTTGCGTGGATCACCGTGCCGCCGCCTGCACCGGCGGTGCGGGCAGCATCCATAATGGAGCCGGTGTAGCCCTGATTTGCCACCACCAGCAGCAGTTCATAGCGGGTATCCTTCAAGGTGCTCTCCTCCTTCCATGTAAGGGGCTGGTGCTCGGTGAGGAACATCAGCGCCCGTTTGCCGCCAATGCTGCTCAGCGGCACAATGAACGCAATGCCGGTGCCCGGCACATCGATCTGCATTTTGCGGCGCAGATCCTTCTGGATCTTCTGCCAGCTTTCTGCGGTTACCACGGCCAGCAGCACCGCCTTTTCGGTCTTTTCCAGCCCAAGGGTGGAAAGGGTCTCCTGCACCGCCGTGCCGGAGCCTACGGTGCGCATACTTACCGTTACGCCGTGGCTTTTGTACAGCTGCAAAAAGCCATCGGTAGAGCGGCGGTCGGTGATGGTGATCATCAAAAACAAACTGCTCACGTTCTGCCTCCTTTACAGCTCGATAATGGCGTCATCCGGCAGGTCTGCAAACACGGTGGCAAGCACCGCAGCGGGCTGCGCCGTCCGTGCCTTGCGGGTGCGCAGCTGCGCCACCAGACCCATCATCTGCACGGTGATGAGCGGGGTCATGGCGACCATCGCCACCACGCCGAAGGCATCGGTGACGATGTTGCCGCCCACCGCCACGCAGGCCCCCTGCGCCAGCGGCAGCAGGAAGGTTGCGGTCATGGGGCCGGAGGCCACACCGCCCGCGTCAAACGCGATGGCGGTGAACAGCTTGGGCACCACAAAGGAGATGCTGATGGCGAACACATAGCCCGGCACAAGGAACCACAGGATGGAGATGCCGGTCAGCACCCGCACCATGGCAAGACCCACCGAGATGGACACGCCTGCGGAAAGTGCCAGACCCATGGCCTGCGCCGAGATGGCACCGTCGGTCACCTCTTCCACCTGCTTGTTCAGCACATAGACCGCAGGCTCGGCCTTGACGATGAAGTAGCCGATGAGCATCCCGATGGGAATGATCACCCAGCGCATCCCGCCGCCTGTCAGCACCTGACCCAGATAGTTACCGGCGGGCATAAAGCCCACGTTTGCGCCGGTCAAAAAGAGCACAAGGCCGATATAGGTATACGCAAGGCCCACGCCGATGCGCCCCAGCGTGCGGCGGTCCAGCCGCAGGGCGATGAGCTGAAATGCCCCGAACATCAGCACAATGGGCAGCAGCGAGCGGGCGATCTCGGCCAGATAGGTGGGCAGACCTTCCCGGAACAGCCGCCACAATTCCACCGAGTCTGCCACCTCCGGCAGAACGGGCGGGATGTAAGTGCTGTCCGCTGCGCGGAACGCGATGCCCAGCGTCAGCACCGCCAGAATAGGGCCGATGGAGCACATAGCCACCAGACCAAAGCTGTCGTCTGCCGCGTGGCGGTCGCTGCGGATGGCGGAAACGCCCACGCCCAGCGCCATGATAAAGGGCACAGTCATGGGGCCGGTGGTCACGCCGCCGGAGTCAAACGCCACGGCAAGGAACTCCTTGGGCACAAAGGCCGCCAGCAGAAAGATGAGTCCATAGAACAGCACCAGCAGCTTTGGCAGCGCAACGCCGATGAGCATACGCAGAAAGGCAAAGACCAGAAACAGGCCCACGCCCGCCGCCACCGAAAGGATCAGCGTACCGCTGGGGATGGAGGGCACCTGATCTGCCAGCACCTGTAAGTCCGGCTCCGAGATGGTGATAAGGAAGCCCAGCAAAAAGCCGAGCACGAGGATGAGGGGCAGCTTGCGGCTGCGGGTGATGACTGCACCCACCCGCTCGCCCATGGGGGTCATGCTCATCTCTGCACCCAGAGTAAAGAACATGATGCCCACCACGATCATGGCAGCGCCCAGCAAAAAGCACAGCAGGATGCTGGGCGATACCGGTGCTACCGTAAAGCAGAGCACCAGCACAATGGCCACAATGGGCAGCACCGCCTGCAGCGCCTCCAAAAGCTTTTCCCGCAGCTTGGGGAGCGATCGTCTGAGAATGATGTCCACCGCCTTTCGTCTGTATCCTGTTTGTACACTTTTGTACAAGATATATTTATAGTATACAGATTCAGGGGGATACCGTCAACCGGCAGAAGGAAAAAACTTGAGCATATTCCATAAATTGTAAAAAATCACGTTTTCCCGCTAAAGGCAAACTTCAGCTTCTCCGCAGCGCCGCTGCTTCCGCAGGAAGCAGGCGCTGCAAATGCCGTTTGCCTTTACGACCCCTCCCGTGAAAATGGAATACCGGAGCGTCCGCAGACGCTCCGGTATTCCGAACTTATAAATAATTTTTCCGCTGAATATGGCCAAAGCGCACGCGGCGGCCATTCCAAATCGTCCCGCTTACGCCTTTTTCGGCTTCAGCCAGCCGTCCACGGCGGCTACCAGAGCCTTGCCCCGGCGGCCCAGCAGACGGGGCAGCAGCACACGCGCCATGGCCCATACGCCCGCAAAGTTGTACAGGATGATAACCAGCGTGATCAGCCCCGTCCACAGCCCGTACAGCGGCGGCTCTGCCAGCAGCACAAAGGCTTCAAACACCAGCACGGCGGCGTTTGCCAGCACCCGCGCCGGGTGGACGTGCATCCCGATCATGCGGCGGGCGTCCACCGCACGCAGGGTGAACACCAGCGCAAGGCCAAGGAAGGACGCATAGGTCGCGCCCACAGGCCCCCACCACTTGATAAAGAAGTAGTTCATGATGCAGTTGCTGATGGCACCCGCCATCATGGTGACCATGCTGCGCTGCGACTTTTTGGTCACAACGTACACGCTGTTCATGAACTGGTTGAAGCAGCTGCAGGTGGAAGCCAGCACGAGGAACGGTACAAAGTGCCATGCGTAGTAATAGTTGGACTTCATGACGTGCATCACCGGGCGGCACAGCCAGATAATGCCCGCCGCACAGCAGAACAGCACACTGGAATAGGTGCGGAAGATCTGGGTAAAGAACCGCGCACGCCCTTCCTCCTCGGTGACGGCGGAAAGCTGCCACGCGTCGTAGAAGATCAGACCCAGCGTGGTCAGGATAGTGGGCAGGAAGTAGCCGGTGGAAAGCAGGCCGCTCCATGCGTTGCCGGTGCGCCCGTCCAGCCCTTCGCACATCTCGCGCACAAAGAACAGGTCGGACGCATTGATGATCCAGAAGCTGATCTGCGCCGGGATCATGGGCAGCGAGAAGTTGAGCATCTGCCGCCACAGCTTTTTGTTGATGCCCTTCAGTTCCACATAGTTCCACAGCTTGCCGGTGAACAGCAAAAACAGCACGCTGGTCAGATCGCCGCTGATGATGGCAAGCAGATAGCCGTTGGCGCCCCACTTGAAGCCCACCAGATACAGCACATAGAAGGCCATGGTGGCTACGGTGCACAGCACGCCGTCCACCGCTACCAGCTTGTTCCACTGGCGGCTGCGCACAAACTGGGTGCATAGGGTGCGCAGGCAGCTCATGAGCACATAAATGTAGATCAGCAGACCGTACTGCGCCATATCCGGCAAAAACTGGGTGACCGGCCAGCACAGCACCAGTATGCCAAAGCCGCCCAGAATGGTCAGCAGGCCGTTGGTGAACACCTGTTTTTCGCTGTTGCCCTTGTCCAGACCAAAGCGGATGATGGCGTTGGACATTCCCATGGACACAAAGGGGATGAGCAGGTTTGCGTACTGGCTCAAAATCTTGGACAGACCCAGATCCGAGATCTCCGCCATGGCGTAGGTCAGAAAGGGCTGTACGATCAAAGTGAGCAGCTTGGACGAAAAGCTGGAGATTGCAAAGATCAGGGTATTGCCGGCCAGTTTGGAATATTTATCGCCGGTCTTTTTTTCGTTTTCCAAGGGAACTTTCCTCCGTTTTTACGATAGATTATTTTTTCAGCAGTTCCCGCCGGGCCTTCCAGTCCGGCAGCAGCTTTTCCACCTCTGCCCAGAAGGCCGGGCTGTGGTTCAACTGCAAAAAGTGGCAGTACTCGTGTACTACCACATAGATCTGCGCCGCAGGGGGCTGGTTATACAGCTGCAAAGCAAGGGTGATCTGCCGCTTGCCCGGGCAGCACACGCCCCAGCGGCTGGTCATGCTGCGCACTTTCAGGACAGGCTTCTGCCCGCCCAGCACCCCGGCAAAGGCCGGGTAGACCTTATCGCTCATGGCGGTAAAGTAGGCCAGCGCCGTGGCTTTATCCGGCAGGTCGGTGTTATCCTTGTTGAGCTTGGTGATGTTCTTCACCCGGGTGTCCCGGATCCACTGGGCGTTTTGCAGCACAAAACGGTCAGCCTGTTCCAGACTGGCCGTCAAAGGGATGCTTACCATCACGGTGCCGTTGCTGCGCACCCGCAGATGCAGCTGCTTTACCTTTTTGCGCACCAGCTCGTACTGGATGCCCTCCACGCTGCGCAGCTGGGCGCACGGCTTTGCCGCCACCTCAGGCCTTGCTCCGCATCAGGCGGCCAAGGGGCAGCTGTGCCAGCACCACGGCGGCAAACAGCAGCACGCAGCCAGTAGATTCCCGGAAGGAAAGGTTCTGGTGCAGCAGCAGCCAGCCGCCCAAGGCGCTGAATACGCTTTCCAGACACATGATCAGGCTGGCCACCGCGGGGTTCAGGTCCCGCTGACCTAAGATCTGCAAGGTGTAGGCCACGCCGCTGGACATGATGCCGCAGTACAAGATAGGCATGGCGTAGGTGGCAAACTCCGCCATGGCAGGCTGCTCGAACAAAAACGCCGCCACGGTGCTTTCCACCGACACCACAAAAAACTCCACAAGGCTCAGGCGCACGCCGTCCATCTGCGGGGAGAAATGATCCACCGCCATAATCTGGAAGCTGAACAGCACCGCGCACAAAAGCAGCAGCCAATCGCTGCTCTGGATGCTGCCAAAGCCGTCCTTCATGCACAGCAGGTACAGCCCCACCACGGCAATGGCCATGCTCACCCACAGCTGTGCGCTGCCCTTGCGGCCCAGAAACAGGCCGAACACCGGCACCAGCACCACATACATGGCGGTCAGAAAGCCCGCCTTTGCGGTGGAGGGGTCCAGCGTGATGCCCAGCTGCTGCGCTGCGCTGGCCAGAAACAGCAGCGTGCCGCACATAAGCCCGGCTTTCAGCAGCAGCTTGCGCTCTGCCGCCGTTTTGGGCTTGCCATCCGGCCTGCCCTGCCGGTGGTGCAAGGCGTCAAACGCCTTGACCGTGGGCAGCAGCACCAGTACTGCCATCCAGCTGCGCCCCGCCAGAAAGGAGAACGCGCCCATGCCGGAACCGGCGCTCTGCGCCACAAAGGCTGTGCCCCAGATCAGGGCGCACAGCATCAGCAGCATTGAATTTTTCGTCTGGTTCGTCATCCGGCAATGCCCTCCACCTTCATCAGGCCGTACAGGTAGTACCGGCTGGAATCATAGGAGATGGTCACGCGGTACTGCGCCGCCGGGTCCAGCCCGGAAATGGTGCAGCGGTAGTCGGTGCCATCGGTTTTGACGTAGTAGGTGCTGTCCGGCACATACGCTGCGCCGCCGTCCACCTTTTTCCACAGTGCAACCTTGAACTTCTGGGTGCCCTCGGCGGTGCCGCAGGCCATGATGTTCAAACTGCCGCCCGGCACGGTAAAGTAGCCGGTGTTGCGGCTCCAGATGCCGTTGAACACCGCGTACAGACAGCCGTCTGCGGTGGCGGTGGCATACTTTGCCGAGGCATCCGCAATGCCCTGAATGATCAGCGGGTCGGCGGTGGCTTCCGCCCAGCGGGTGGTGTCCTCCTCCTGCACTTCCTCGGAGTGGCCTGTCACCTTCTGCGCCACCTTTTTCAGGGTCTCCTTGCAGCCGGTCAGGCTAAGCACCATCACCGCCGCCAGCAGCAGTGCCAAAAGCTGTTTTTTCATCTTCATAGCTTTCCTCATAGAAACAAAGAAACTTTTCTTTTTCGTGCGTCTCTGCCAACGGGCAGATACAGGGTAAGTATACCGCATTTTGCCGCTCTGCACAAGATACCTGTGTTTATTTTGTGCGGTTTGCCGCCTGTTTCTGCACAAATTTTCACTTATTCAGCGCCTGCAGCGCCGCGCACTCGGCCCCGGCCAGCGCAGGAGCCTCTGGCCCGAACAGGCTGCCATAGCGGTACAGCGCCCAGCCGCCCGCCGCCTGCTGCCGCAGGTCCTCCACCTGTGCCGCCAGCGCACTGCCGGTGCTCCAGCCGGACACGCTGTCCGGGTTCGCACCGCCGTCCCCGGTGCCCACCCGGTACGCACCCAGCCCGAAGTACAGCGCCACATCCCCCGCCCGGGGGTAGCTAAGCCACGCCGGGACGATGTTTTCAAAGGCAAAGCGGGTGCTGCCGGAGTGCAGGGTAAAGCCGTAACCCCAGTACACCTGCGGGCAGAGGTAGTCGATGACCTTTTCCTCCCCGCCCGCCGCCAGCCATGCGGTCACATCGCTGTACTGCTGGTCAAGGTCGTTGTCCGGGTTGCCCTGCGGACTGATGCCGAACCGCAAGGTCGGGTCTGCCGCCTTCACGGTGCGGTACACTTTCGCCACCAGCGCGGTGACGTTCTGCCGCCGCCACGCGGCAAGGTCGGCTGCGCCGCTTGCCGCAAACTGCACCGCATCCACGGCGGCATCGGTGGTGGGGTAAAAGTAATCGTCAAAGTGGATGCCGTCCACCGGGTAGTTCTGCAAAAGCTCTGCCACGCCCTGCACCACATAGTCTGCGGCGGCAGGCACGGCGGGGTTCAGGTACAGCCCCTCCCCGGCGGTGCACAGCCAGTCCGGGTGGGTGTTTGCCAGATTATTCTCCGCCAGATTCGGCGGCATCGCCGCCGAGGAGCGCAGACGGTAGGGGTTGACCCACGCTTCCACCCCGATGCCCCGGCAGTGTGCCTCGGTCAAAAAGACATCCAGCGGGTCAAAGCCGGGGTCTTTGCCCTGCACCCCGGTGCACAGATGGCTCCACGGGAACAGGCTGCTGCGGTACAGCGCGTCCCCGAAGGGGCGCACCTGCGCCAGCACGGTGTTCAGTCCCAGCCCGGCGCAATTGTCCAGCAGCTGCGCTGCCCCGGCGCGGAAGGTGTCCGCGGTGGAGAAATCCAGCAGCGCCCAGTCCAGATAGCTCACCCACACCGCCCGCCACTCCCCGGCGGGCAGGGCGGGATTGGGTGCCGGGGGCGTATCCTGCCCTGTGGCAGCAGTGCGGTCTGCATCGCTTTTTTGCCGCAGATACCACCCCGCCGCAGCACAGGCGGCTGCGCCCGCCCCTGCCAGAAAGGCTCTGCGCCCAAAGCCGCGTTTCGCCATGGCTTTTTTAGACGTCCTGCGGCGCTGGGTCACAGGGTCTCCTCCTGCGTCTTATACAGGGTAAGCCCCGCCCAGCCCCGGGCGCAGGTCAGCAGCACGAACAGGATATTCGTCCAGAAGGCAAGGCCGCTCATGCCCGCGTACTTGGTCAGCATCCAGAACACCAGCCGCAGCACCTCGGCGGCGCTCACCAGCTGCAGCTGCCGCTGGATGGGTCTGCCGCGCTCGTACTCCGTTGCCAGCAAAGCAGGCCACACCAGCGCCGAGCAGATATCGCCCGCCCAGCCGCTGGCACCCAGCTTGCTGAGCATCAGCACCACGAACACGCCGGTGTAGTTGCGTTTTTCCCTTGCCGGTGCGCCCTTTTGCGCCGCCAGAAACAGCACCGCGATGCCGGTAAGGCAGAACACGATCATTTCCAGCCCGGAAAAATCCATCCCGCCCAGCACGGCAAAGCCGCCCAGCATGGACACCGCCGCTGCCGCCAGCAAAAAGAAATACCATGTCTTGCGTGTAAATTTAAGCTTCATGAAGCCCTCCCCCGGGCGTTTGCGCCCGGCTTGCAGAAAAATTTAAAAAAGAATTGTAAATATTATAGCACAAACCCCCGCAGGTTGTGTTACAATAAGGAAAACTCTTTTGGGGAGGGTCTTTCCATGAACGCTGTCGTTTCCGTCTGTCTTTTAGCCTGTGCGCTGGGCATCATCGTGTACCTGCTCTCCCGGCGGGAGACAAACCGCCGCAGCCAGTACGGCCCCGCCGGCCTGTCCGAGTTCCGCACCGGCCTTGCGCTGGACGAGTGCTTTGACCGTCTGGACACCTGCAGCGACACCGACCTCTTTGCCTACGAGTGCCGCCGGGAGAACGACGGCAGCTTTCTGCTGCACCTGACGCTGCACCAGCCCAGCCAGCAGCCGCTGGACACCTTGTACACCCTGCGGCTGGACCCCGGCCGCCAGACCGTGGTGACCCTGATTTTTATCCGGGAGGCCTTTGGCTACAAAGAGCCGCTGTTCCCGCCCGCCATGCTGGACGAATTTATGCTGCAAAAGCTGGATGCCCACCGCACCAAATGATTTTTGCGGAAAATGCTTTCCTTTTTGCGCAGTTTTTGTTATACTAGTGCGTGTTGCAGCAATGCAGCACCCCTGCGGGCCAGTAGCTCAGCTGGTCAGAGCTGGCGGCTCATAACCGCTTGGTCGCGGGTTCAAGTCCTGCCTGGCCCATACAGAAAAAAGACACCCTTTCGGGTGTCTTTTTTGTATATTAGGGCAGGCGGAACTTGAACAGCAACAGCAACGACCGCTGCCTGCGGCAGAAACAGGGAGGAGCTGTTGGGGCAGCGTTCTGATTTTTCAAAGCCCTGCCTAGGGGCTGCGGAAAAATCAGCAAACGCAACCCGCAAGGCAACAACGCAGTTGGCAGAGTAAGCAATCAGCCTAGCAGGCTGTTGCTTAGCCCGCGGGTTCCAACCACTAGGAATGTCTACCAAGAAAGCACTATCACCCATCTGGGTGTCTTTTATTCCCCATCCTCTGCGGGCAGCTGGTTCCACAGGCGGTAGTAGACGCCCTGCTTTTCCAGCAGCTGGGCATGGGTACCCTGCTCCACGATGCCCTCCTCGCCCAGCACAAGGATGCGGTCGTAGTCCTTGATGGTGGTCAGGCGGTGGGCGATGGTCAGGGTGGTGCGGCCGTGCGCCAGCTTTTCAAGGCTCTGTCCCACAAGGATCTCGCTCTCGTTGTCCAGTGCACTGGTGGCTTCGTCCAGAATCAGGATGGGCGGGTTCTTCAGGAACACCCGGGCAATGGCGATGCGCTGCTTCTGTCCGCCGGACAGCTTGACGCCGCGCTCGCCCACATAGGTGTCGTAGCCGTCCTTCAGCGCAAGGATGAACTTTTCCGCGCCCGCCAGACGGGCGGCGGCTTCGATCTCCTGCCGGGTAGCGCCGGGCTTGCCGTAGGCGATATTCTGCGCCACCGTGCCGCTGAACAGGTACACGTCCTGCTGCACAATGCCGATATCCTGCCGCAGGCTCTTCAGGGTGACCCGGCGGATATCCTGCCCGTCAATGAGGATGCGGCCGCTGGTCACCTCGTAAAAGCGGGGGATCAGGTTGCACAGGGTAGTTTTGCCGCCGCCGGAGGCACCCACCAGCGCCAGACGCTCCCCGGCGCGGATGTCCAGACTGACATCGTGCAGCACCTTGTTGTGGTCGTCCGGGTACTCAAAGCACACCTTCTCGAACCGGATCTCGCCGGGGCCGGGCTGCAGAGGCACGGCGTCCGGTGCGTCCTTGATAGCCACCGGGGTGTCCATGATCTCGGCAAAGCGCTCGATGCCGGTCATGCCGCGCTGGAACTGCTCGGCAAACTCCACGATGCGCCGGATGGTGGCAATGAGGGTGGTGACGTAGAGCATATAGGCCACCATGTCACCGGCGGTGATCTTACCGTACACCAGCGACAGACCGCCCGCCAGAATGACCACCAGATACATCAACCCGTCAAACAGGCGGGTGGAGGTGTTGAAGGCGCCCATGGCGTAGTAGCCAAGGGTCTTGATCTGCTCAAAGGCGCGGTTGCCCTTGGCGAACTTTTCCCGCTCCTCGTCCTCGGCGGCAAAGGCCTTGACCACACCCTGTCCCAGCAGGCTGTCCTCGATGGTGGAGTTCAGCTCGCCGATCTGGACGCGCTGCTGACGGAACCGTGCCCGCAGACGTCCGTTCAGGTACACCGACACCACGCCCATCAGCGGCACACAGGCAAACACCGCCAAGGTCAGCGGGATGCTGGCGCGGCACAAAATGACAAAGGACGCCACGATCTTGATGCCCGCGATAAAGAACTCCTCCGGGCAGTGGTGGGCGAACTCAGTCACATCAAACAAATCGTTGGTGATGCGCCCCATGATGGTGCCCACTTTGGTGTTGTTGTAGTAGGTGTGATCCAGCTGCAGCAGATGGTCAAAGGCATCCCGGCGCATATCCGTCTCGATATGCACGCCCATGATGTGGCCGATGCTGGACATATAGTAGCTGGCTGCGCCGTCGATGATGCGCAGCACAAAGTAGAGCGCCGCCAGCTTCAGCACGATGCCCGCCGTCAGGGTGATGCCCACTCCCATGGCAGAGTTGGTGATGGTGCTCATGATCTTGGGCAGCACGATATCGCACAGGGTCGTCAGCGCTGCGCAGAACAGATCAAGGCACAGCACCATCTTATAGTTTGCCAGATACGGCAGAAAACGCCGGATCAGCGCACCGCTGCTTGCGTGGTGCGCCCCGGGGTCGTTGGTTTTGGTTTTCGGCATGGTTCCTCCGTTTTTGTTGATTTCCATCAGGCTTTTCCGATTCAGGGTGTTGCAGATATTTTTCAGCGGGCTCGCCCTCTCCGTCTTTGCTACGCAAATCCACCTCTCCCAAAGGGAGAGGCCTTGGCAAAAAGATGCAGTCTGCGTGGACTGCCAAGGGCTCCCACTTTGGGGGAGCTGGCGCGAGAGCGCCTGAGAGGGCGAGGACGCTGCCCTGAAACCGTTTTTATTTCCGCGTTTCTCTTATTTTTTACTGTAATCCCGCTCACCGTAGATGGCGGTGCCGATGCGCACAAGGGTAGCGCCCTCCCGGATGGCGTTTTCAAAATCGCCGCTCATGCCCATGGAAAGGGTCTGCATCTCTACGTTGCGGTAGCCGCGCTCCCCTGCCCGGACGAACAGCTGATACACCTGCGCCAGATACCGGCGATTCTGGGCATCGTCATCGTTTACGGGCGGAATTGCCATCAGACCCTTGACCCGGATATGCTCCTGTGCAGCGGCGGTGTCCAGCAGCGGCCAGAGCAGCTCCGGCGCAGCACCGGTCTTGCTCTCCTCCCCGCCGATGTTCACTTCCAGCAGGATATCCTGCACGATACCGGCCTTGGCGGCTTCCTTCTCGATAGCCAGCAGCAGATGCTCGCTGTCCACGCTCTGGATCAGGCTTGCCCGCCCCAGCACCTTTTTGATCTTATTGGTCTGCAAGTGGCCGATAAAATGGCTGGGCTTGCCGCAGTAAGCTCCGGCATCGTAATTTGCGCACAGCTCCTGCACATGGTTCTCGCCGAACACATCAATGGGCAGGGCGGCACTGGCTGCTATGGTCTGCGCCGTGCGGGTCTTGCAGGCGGCGCACAGCTGCACCGCTGCCGGATCGCGTCCGGCTTCCCGGGCGGCAGCTGCCATCTTTTCCCGGATCTCTGCCACAGCCTGCCGCATCTCTTCCAAATTCTTTTCTGCCATCTGACTCAGTCCTCCTCGGTATAGCGGGCACGCTCGCCGCCGATCAGCTTCGGGCGGGTGTAGGCACACAGAATGTTTGCTTCGCCGATCTTATTAAGGCTCAGCCGCACCGGCACTGCCACCCGCTTCAGGTGCATCCCGATCAGAGTGCCGCCGATATCCATGCCCGCGTTGGCGCGGATCTCCTCCACAGCCACCGGGTCTTTGAAGTTCTTCCAGCAGGTGGTCGCCCAGCTGCCGCCCGCATGGGGACGGGGCACGACGCACACTTCCTCCCAGCCGTACTTCTCTGCGGCTTCCCGCTCAAGGATGATGGCGCGGTTCAAATGCTCACAGCACTGCGCCGCCAGCCAGACGCCTTTTTCTGCCAGCACCGGCGCAGCGCCCGCGTACAGCGCCCGGGCGGCTTCTATGCTGGAATCCTTGCCGATGTGACCGCCCACCATCTCACTGGAAGAGCAGCCCACCACAAGCACATCTCCCTTTTTCAGCTTTGCCGCAGCCACCAGCTCGGTCATGGCCTGCCGCGCTTCGGTCTCGATCTGTTTTGCAAATGCTTCGGTCATACAAAAACACCTCGCTTATCGGTTTGCAGCCAGCAGGCTGTTTGCCCCTGCTGCACCGAAATATACTTTACTTTCCACCGGGCACACCGCCGCGCAGCTGTCCTGTGCAAGGCCGGTAAAGGTCTGCTCCCAAGCCCCGGTGGCAAGGCTCACTGCTTCGGCGCAGGGGGCGTCTGCCGTGCATCGGAACAGCCGCTCCTGCGTATTCTGCCCCGCCCGCAGGGCGATGCCCCGCAGCAGGGTGCTGTCCGCGTTCTTTTCCAGCCAGCTGCTGCGCGCCCAGCGGTAGCTGATGTACAGCGTGCCGTCCGTGTCCGCAGCCAGCGCACCGGGATAGCCCGGCAGACCGGCAAAAGCGGCGGTGCAGCCCCGTCCCCCGGCGGTCAGTTCCCGGGCGGCGGCGTCCATCGCCCAGATGCAGCGGCTGCCAAGGTCGGAGACATACAGGGTGCTGCCGTCCGGGCTGAGCGCCAGACCCGCAGCGCCTGCCACCCCGCCCAGCACCTTTTCCACCGTGCGGGCGGCGGGGTCGTACACATACACGCAGCCGGTAGCAGTGTGCGCCAGCAGCTCGGTGCGCAGGGCGCTTTCCAGCCCGTTCTCCGCGCCTGCCGCCGCAGCCACCGCAAAGTACACCTTGCCCGCCGGGCTTACCTCCACGGCAGATACTGCCCCCAGCGGCGCACCGTCCAGCTGGGTGACCACCTGCTCCACCGCTGCGCCCCAGCTGTCGTGCTTGGCGCGGCACAAGGTGCCCCCGGCGGTGGTCAACTGGGTCAGCCACACATCCCCGGCGGCATCAAAGGCAAAGCCGGTCAGTTCGCCCTCCACGCTCAGGATGGCGGCAGCGTGCCCGCCATCGGTACGCACAAGGTCGCTGGTGCGCTTTTTCAGCGCAGCGCCGTTCCATGCGGCGGCATACAAAAGGCCGTCCTTTGCGCGGATGCAGTCCACGCCCTGATACTCCCCCAGCTCCAGCCGGGTCTTGCGGTCGGTGGAAACTGCCGTCTGCAGAGCGCCCGTCTCCTGCCGGAGGTCGGGGGCTTTATAGGTCTGCGGCGGGGTTGCGATGGGGCGGAAGCCCAGCGCATACACCAGCACCAGTAGGATGCCCACCCCGAACACGGTGCTGGCGGTGCGGAACCGCTTGAGCATGGCGTCCCGTTCTGCGGCCATCTGGGCGGCATACTCTGCCCGACGGCGCGCCGCCATGGCGTTGGCGCGGTTGGCACGCCGCATCCACCGGTCCACAAACAACGCCACCCGCGGCCCCACCGTGAGGGACGCAATAGCCAGTATGAGCAAAAATTCGATCAGTCCGATTCGCATAAGCGCTTATCCTTATCTCTGAAAAACCTGCGGACAGCGCACTGTCCTTTATCGCTAAAGTATAGCATTCCTGCGCAAAAAGGGCAAGCGGGACAAAAAAGAACTGCCGCACAGCATCGTGCAGCAGCTCTTCCTATCTTATCTTGTCTCGATCGGGCGGATGGTCTGCTCCCCGCTGCGGGTCACGAGGGAACCGGCGGGCACTTTTCCACGGATGATGCAGCCCGCGCCGATGACGCAGTTGTCCCCGATATCCGTGCCCTTGAGCAGCACCACGTCCGAAGCGATCCAGCAGCTGCGTCCCACGGTGATGCAGCCTGCAGCGCATTCCCGGCTGACCCCTTCCTCCCGGCTGAAGCGGTGGTTATTATCAAAGATCTTCACTCCGGGGCCGAAAAGGGTGTTCTCGCCGATGGTTATCTTTCCAAGACAGCTGATGACCGCGCCGTCGTTGAAGTAGACCCCGCTGCCGATGTTCAGCCGGCTGGAATAGCCGGTGGTGATGGACACCCGCCCGTCGCTCTCCACTCGGTCGCCCAGCGTCACCCGGGAGCCGCTGTTCAGCCGCAGCCGGAGTTCCCTGTCCAGCAGGATGCAGCGGCCAAATTGCAGCCCGCGGCAGCCGAACCATTTTTTCCATTGCAGGCGGCAGCGGTTATGCAGGCTGCGCCGTTTTTCCCGCAGCCAGCGGGGCGAACACTGCCGCAGCCACATACACCAGCGCCCGACTTTGGTGCACTTGAAGCGCTTGCGCCAGCGGTTTGCCTTATCGCCGCTTTGCCAGCTGCCCTGATAGTAGTGGATGCCGAAGGTGCGCGGTGTCCGGTGCATCCGCTCGGTCACATAATCAAAGGGCGAAAAGCAGTCGGTGGGCAGCACCAGAAAGCCGTCCAGCTCCTGCTGCTCGTTTTTCTGCTGCAAACCGGCCTTGGCAAACAGCGGGGTATCCCGCTGGGTGCAGGTGCGCAGATCCGGCTCGCCGGTTTCCTGAATAAAGGCGGCATTCCGGTAAGCCGCCAGCATTTTGCCGATCATCCCGCAGCCCGGCTCTGCGCCCACGCCGGAGCCGGTGTTCACCAGCAGCGTGCGGCCGTAGGGTGTTGGCATACTGTGCTCCATGCCGATAAAGCCCTTGTGCTCCAGCAGTTCGTCCAGCGGGCGCACCAGTTCCACGTCCGTGTCCAGATAGATGCCGCCGTACTCGTACAGCACTACCAGCCGCGCATAGTCCGATACAAAGGCATATTTCTTTGCCGCATACGCCTGCTGTGCGTAGCGGTTTGCGCTGATATCAAAGTTCTGCTCGGTCCACGCCATGATCTTGTAATCCGGGCAGTATTTCTTCCAGCTTTCCATACATTTCCGGTTCTCCGGGCTGATGGGCCCGCCGCCGAACCAGCAATAATGGATGATCTTGGGGATGCTCATGATCACTTCTCCTTTTTCTCCGCAAATTCCCCAGTCTTTACGACTTTATTTTACAAAAACGCCCGTTTTCTTGTCAAGTTCCCCAGTGCCTTTTTCTGCGCTTTCCCGCAAAAAGATTGCCGCCCTGCCGCCCTGTGTGGTATACTGGGTGCAGACGGCTTTGTTTTTCCAAACCATTCACTTAAAATTCACAGCTTTTTCCAATTCTTGCATTAAAATAGAGCTGTATACTGATATATGATAGGGAGGAGTCCTGTTTTATGGCAAAGATCCTGATCGTTGACGATGAGCCCCGCATCCGGGAGCTGATCCACGAGCATCTGCAATATTCCGGGTATATCTGCGAGGAAGCCGGGGACGGCTCTGCGGCGCTGGCACAGCTGTCCGGCGGCGGGTTTGATCTGGTGATCTTAGACCTGATGATGCCCTTTATGGACGGCATGACCTGCCTGCGGGAGATGCGTGCCCGCCACATCAACACCCCGGTCATCATCCTGACCGCCCGGGGCGAGGAATACGACAAGCTGGCCGGGCTGGAAAGCGGCGCAGACGACTATGTGGTAAAGCCTTTCTCCCCCCGGGAGCTGGTGGCGCGGGTGCGCGCGGTGCTGAACCGCACCATGCCCCGCACCCCCGAGACTGCCGACACCATGACCTTTGGCGAGCTGACCATCGACACTGCCAGCCATACCGTGCGGGTATCCGGCGAGGAAGTGGCCCTGACCCCCAAGGAGTTTGACCTGCTGGTATTTCTGGCGTCCAACAAGGGCATTGCCCTGAGCCGGGAAAAGATCCTGCAGAAGGTGTGGAACTACGACTACTTTGGCGAGGACCGCACCGTGGACACCCATGTAAAGATGCTGCGCGGCCATCTGGGCAAATGCCGCAGCTACATTGCTACGGTATGGGGCATCGGCTATAAGTTCGACCCCGATGCCGCCCGTTGACTGAAGGAGCGTGCGGTCCATGCGGCAAACCACCAAAGCACGGCATACCCTTGGCATCCGCGGGCAGCTGATGTGGTTTTTGTGCTTCATCTGCCTGTTTCTGCTGGGGCTGTTCTGGCTGCTGTCCACCCAGCTGCTGGAGCCTTTGTACACCAAACACATCGAGACCCAGCTTACCAATCAGGCCGACAGCATCGTAGAGCGGCTGGACGATGCCATTGCCGAGGGCAAAGTGCTGTCCAGCTGGTCTTTCGGGCAGCTTGCGGTCAACAGCGATTTTTTTGATAAGCTCACGCTGGAACTGTACACCAAGGGCACTTTGAACAGCTTCTGCGTGGACATCTCGGACACCACCCTGCACACCATTTATAAGATCGAGAACCAGTCCTTCTGCAACCTGCACGGCACCTATCTTTCGGACTCTGCCAACAACGATAAGATCATTGCCACCGCCCTTGCCATGCGGCGCAAGTGCCGCAGCATGGGCAGCTTTGTGCAGACGCTCAACCCGCCCCGGCTCTCCGGCTCGGCGCAGCTATTGGTAGGGCGCACCACGGCGGACGGCAGCTACACCGTGCTGGTGACCACCAGCCTTGTGCACGTTGCCGAGGCCGGCAAGGTGCTCAGCACCCTGCTGCCGCTGGCGGCGGCGCTCATCTTCGGCTTTGCCATGTCGGCGGCGTGGCTATTCAGCGAGTGGTTCACAAAGCCGCTGCGCCAGCTTTCCAGCGCGGCGCGGCAGATGGCGCTGGGCAACTACGCCGTGCAGGTGGACAACCGCCGCAACGACGAGCTGGGCGACCTTGCCCGGGACTTTAACCACATGGCCGAGGAGGTGCAGCACGCGGTGCAGATGCAGCGCGATCTGCTGGCCAACGTCTCCCACGACCTGCGCACCCCGCTGACCCTTATCAAAGGCTATGCCGAGACGGTGCGCGACCTGACCGGTGACGACAAAGCGCACCGGGACGAGCAGATGAACATCATCGTGGACGAAGCCGACCGCCTGACCGCGCTGGTGTCCAGCGTGATGGAGCTGAGCAAGGTGACCAGCGGCACTTATAAGTGTGAGCGGGTGCACTTTGACATGGGACAGCTGTGTGATGAGGTAAGCGAGCGCTACGACGCCGTCTGCGCCCAGAACGGCTGGCAATTGCAGCTGGAACTGCCGGAGGAGGAGCTGCCGGTCTACGCCGACCCGGACATGATGCAGCGTGCGCTGCACAATCTGCTGGGCAACGCCATGCACCACATCGGCAAGGACGGCATCTTTATCCTGCGCGCCTTCCGCTGCACCGAGGGCGTGCGGGTAGAGGTGGAGGACCACGGCCCGGGCATTGCCGCCGCCGACCTGCCCTATATCTTTGACCGGTACTACCGCTCCCGCTCGGATGCAGGCAAGCAGGGCACCGGTCTGGGGCTTTCCATCACCAAGGCCATCTTCCAGCAGCACAGCTTCCGCTTTGGCGTACAAAGCACCGTAGGCAAGGGCACCACCTTCTGGTTCGTCATGAGCGATCTGCCCTATGTGGACGATTTTGAGGGCAAGTGAGCACCCCCTTTTACACAAAACAAAAAAGCATCTGCAACCAGCGCTTTCTGAATTTCAGAAAAACAGCGTTTTTGTTGCAGATGCTTTTATTTTGAGCGTGCTCGCCCTCTCAGGCGCTAACGCGCCAGCTCTCCCAAAGGGAGAGCCTTTGGCATAGCGACAAAGTTTCCGGTTGAACCTGAGGCTCTTCCTGTGCGGAAAGCCTTCCCCCAGCCGGGGGAAGGTGGCGCGCAGCGCCGGATGAGGGTGCAGGCAAGCAGCAGTTTCTTTAAGTCGTTCCGCTCTCTGCCGTATGGTAGATGCCAAAGGTGTTGTCCGGGGCGGGCATCTCCACCCGGGAGGCGCGGTCGTTCACCGCCCACATCATAGCGCCCATAGCGCCCAGCACCACCAGAATGATGAGCCATTTTACTGCATTGGGTAATTTTTTCATTCCGTTATCCTTTCCGTAGTCTCCATGCGGCACTTCTGCCGGGCAGCGCGCAGCAGCGCAGCGGCTTCAGCAGCCGAAAGCGCCTGTACCCAGCCGGGGCGCTCCCCTGCGCCCGCGCCGGTGCTGCCTGCTTCGGCAAAGCCGGCCAGCGCCGTGTCGGTGCGGTCGTTCCAGCCGGCAAAGCCCTCTGGCGCAATATGCGCCCCAAGGCGGCAGTCCAGCACCGCCGTTTTGCCGGTAGGCCGCCACGGTCTGCCCAGATACACGCTGCCCGCCGGGCAGTCCGAGACAAAATCGCAGTCCCAGAACACAAAGCCCAGCCCATCCGCCGCGCCGGAAGGCGCGGTGACCCAGCTGTGCGCAAGGCCATTGTCCACCGTGCGCAGGGTGCAGTGCTCAAACAGGGCGTCCGCCCCGCCAAAGATAAAATCAATGTCCCCGGCGATCTCGCAGGCGTGGTAATACTGTGCGCTTGCCCGGCGGGGTGCCAGCCCGCGCGGGCCCAGAAAGCCGTCCTTCTCCCGCTCTTTCTCCGGCAGAGGGGCGCAAAACAGGGTATCCTGATTGCCCAGCAGCCGCACGCGGCTGAACGCCGCCCGGGCGCTGTCCACATAGGCTGCGATGGCCTGTCCCGCCCTTGCGCCGGGGCCTGCATCATTCTCGATGGTCATATCCTCCACCCGCAGCTTTTCGCCGCTGAAAAAGGCGGTGTAGCTGCGGAAGGTGTGGGTGGGACGCCCGTCCGGGTGCGGCAGCTTGCCGCCATCGTTCCATACCAGCCGGGTGGCATCCATGCCCGCGCCCGCAAGGGTGATATCCTTTTTCTCACAAACCAGCTTTTCCCGGTAAATGCCCGGTGCGATGCGGATGACCGCAGGGCAGTCGTAGGGCACCGCCAGCACCGCCTCGGAAATGGTGGTAAACTGTCCGCTGCCGTCGGGTGCAACGTTGATGGTAAGCATAAGCCGCCTCCTGCGCCCGGCACTGCCGGGCTGAAAAATATGCTTCCAGTATACCCCTCCTTCCCGCAAATTGCAACGGAAACTCTGCCGCCGTCACCCGCTCTTTTCCAGCCGGAGCACGGCGGCGGTGATATCATCCGGGCGGCCGGTCTTTTGTGCGCGGATGCGGGCAGTCTCCACCAGCGTCTCGGCCAGCTTTTCCGGCGCGTCTCCTGCCGCCGCCGAAAGCTCCACCTGCTTTGCCACCCAGCCCGCGCCGTCCACCAGCAAGCCGTCCGATACCAGCACCGCATAGTCCCCGGCGGTCAGGTGCACCACCCGGCTCTGTCCGTTCACCCCGCCCAGCACCCCCATGGGCAGAGTGGCTTCGCCCACGGCCCGCACCCGCCCGCCGTGCACCAGAAACCCCGGTGCAGCCCCGGCCTTGAACAGCCGCGCCGTGCCGGTGTATAGGTCCACGCTGATGAGGTCCAGCGTTGCGCCGCTCTCGTCCTCGCTTTTCAGCGCCAGCGCCACGTTCACCAGCCGCGCCGCCAGCTCGGCGGTAAAGCCCGCCTTGAGCAGCCGGGCGGTCAGCTCTGCCGCCAGATTGCCGTCCACCGCCGCCGGGCGTCCGGTGCCCATACCGTCACATAAGATCATCTGCGCCGCCGTAGGGCTGCAGAATTGCTGCACTGCATCCCCGGATACCTCACCCCGGGCGGCAGCGCTTGCCGCGCCGAACACCGCCCGCAGCGCCGGTCTTTCGCTGAACAGCAGGGTGGTCATACCCTTGCAGGAGAGCACCTGCGGCACTTCCAGCGTGCGGCGGCAGATATGCCCCACCTCCACCGCCAGCGCCGCCAGCTCCTGCGGGGTGAACCGGGTGCGCGGCAGCGTGACGGCGGCATGGGTGCGCCCAAGGTCGTCCAGCGTGACGGCGCACTCCTGCGGCGGCGCACCCAGCCCAGTAAAGAACTCCGCCACCCGGCTGGATTTATAGGGTTCCGGGTCGCCGGGACGCCCCAGCTGCTCGCTGAGCACCCCAAGCGCTTCGGCTACGGCGCTGTACTGCTCGGTCAGGGCGGTGCGCATGGCTTCGGAATGGATGCGCGCTTCCTTGCGGCTGCGGTACAGCGCAAAGCTGCGCCCCGCCGCCGCGCACAGCGCCGCCGGGTGGATGCAGCGGGACAATTGCCCAGGCAATTGCGCTGTTTCCACGCTGCCATTCTGTTCCAGCAGCGGGCGCAGCGCTTCCATGCCCGCCATAGTGGCAGTGTATTCCTGCTTCCAGCAGGTCTCCCGCCGCCCGCAGTTAAAACAAAGGGTATCATGTACATTATCTATGACCCAGCGGAAACCTTCCCGCCGCCGGGGCAAGCCCTCGTAGACCGCGTTCACCGTCTCCGCCAGTGAGGAAAGACTCTGCGCCACGGCTTCCAGCCGGGTAGATGCCGCCGCACTGCGGGCGGGCGCGGGGGCGCTCTCTCCGCTCTGTGAGATGTCTGCCGTCGGGGCAAGCCAACCGCCGGGCAGCAGGCAGACCACCGCCATGCCGCCGCAGGCGCTGAACAGCAGCCCAAAGGCATTTCCGGGCGGCTGCACGCAGAGCACACCGGACACGCACCCGCCCGCGTAGGCGGCAAGGGTCTCCACCCGCCGCCCGGGCGCCAGCACCGCCGCCGCTGCCGTGGCACAGCCCAGCCCCGCTGCCGCCGGGGCAAGGGCAGGGTCTGCGGCGCAGAGGGCTGCGCCCAGCACCGCACTTCCGCTCAGGGCGGCAAACCTCTGTGCCCGGCAGCACAGTGCCAGCTCTGCGGCGGCACACACCAATACCCCGGGCGAAAACCATCCCCACCGCACACTGCCCAGCGCCGCCGCCACGGCTGCGCCCACCAGCAGCGTGCCCATGCCCGGGCGCTCCGGGGCGAATCTGCGCAGCCCAAAGCCGATGCTCACCGCAAGCAATGCGTCCGCCGCGCTGTACAGCAAAAGGTCTGCCCCGCCGCTGCTGCCCAGCGCAAAACACAGCGCCATGCCGGTCAAAGTACCGCAGCCCGCCAGCGCGGCGGGCACAAACCTTTGCGGCAGCAGCCAGCGTGCTGCCACGGCAGCGCCCAGCGCACACAGCTGACACAGGCTGCGCAGTGAGAGTGCTCCCAGCCCGTGGAGCAGCAGACCCAGCGCCGCCCCTGCCGCGCAGGGCGCAAAGCAATCCTCTGCCAGTCCAAGGGTCAGCCCCAGCCCAAAGGGCATCAGCGCCCCGTACAGCACCGCCCAGCCACCGGCAAAGCCGATGCCCACCGCTGCCAGCCGCCGCGCCGCCGGGCGCAGCATCGCCCGTGCCGCCAAGGGCGAAGGCTGCAAACACCGCCCGTCCGAAGATAAAACACCCATCCGCTCTGTCATAAAAAAATCCCCCGCTTTCCGGCGGGGAATTTTGTTCTGTTCCCCGCACTTTCTGCATATACTGTAACGCGGGGCAACGGCGCTTTTTGGCGCGGTGCATAGAACCGTCCCAAACCCGCCCAAAGACGCAAAAAAGCCCTGCGGCCGTCATTTTGCCGCAGGGCTTTGGGGGTATTTTCAACTGTTCAGCAGAAATAGCGGATTTTTCTGGAAGTGGACTCCACGATCTTCTGATACCGCGCGATCTCCTCCGGCGTGAAGCCGTGCACCTCCTGCCAGTCATAGCCCGGCAGCCAGCACACTGCTGAGTGGAAACAATCTTCTGCATCCGGTTTTTCAAGGTACACCTTCACCCGACCATCGGGCTTCATCTCGGAATGCACGATCTCGGTATCGTCATCCAATGTCATAAACGGGTACATCATAGGTTCCACCTCCCAGATCACTGTACTTATATTACTCAGCCATTCAGCTTGGCAATGGCATCCTGCACGCGCTGCAGGGTCTTTTCGCGGCCCATCATGCAGGCAAGGTCGGTGCCGCCGCCGGGGGTGCGCTGCTTGCCGGAAAGGGCAATGCCCAGCGGGTAGAGCAGCCAGCCGTTCTTTTTGCCCAGTTCCTCTGCCTTTGCCTTGCAGGCATCGAACACGGCATCGCGGTTTGCAAAATCCAGTGTCTCATCGCTCAGCACCGGCAGCAGGGCTTCCAGTGCTTCCTTGGCCGTTTCCGGGGTGGTCTTTTGCTTTTTGTTGGCGTACAGGCTCACGTCGTAGTCCGGCATGGCGTCAAAGAAATCCAGCTGCTCGGGGATCTCGCCCAGCACCTCGCACCGGGGCTGCAGGTTTGCGCACAGCAGCTTTTTGTCGATGGCACTGTGCACGGCGCTGTCGATCCACGGCTCGGCCTTTTTCTGGAACTCCTCGGGGCTCAGGCGGCGGATATACTCCGCATTGATGGCGCGCAGCTTGAGGGGGTCGAAGATGGCGGGGGACTTGGAAATGCCCTCCGGGGACCAGATCTTGACCAGCTCCGGCAGGGAGAAGATCTCCTGCTCGGCGTACTCGCCGCGGGGGCTCCAGCCCAGCAGGCAGATATAGTTCAGCACCGCTTCGGTCAGGTAGCCCTTAGCCACCAGATCCTGATAGCTGGCATCGCCGTTGCGCTTGGACAGCTTGTTCTGCGCGTCCTTCATCACCGGCGGGCAGTGGATATAGGTGGGGATGTCCCAGCCAAAGGCCTGATACAGCAGGTTATACTTGGGGGTGGAGGACAGATACTCGCTGCCGCGGATGACGTGGGTAATGCCCATCAGGTGGTCATCCACAACGTTGGCAAAGTTATAGGTGGGCATTCCGTCGGTCTTGATGAGGATCTGGTCGTCCATCTCGCTGTTGTTCACCTCGATGTGGCCGTACACCACATCGTCAAAGCCGGTCACGCCCTCGCGGGGGATCTTCTGGCGGATGACGTAAGGCTCGCCTGCGGCAAGGCGCTTTTCCACTTCTTCCTTGGGCAGCTCGCGGCAGCAGCCGTCGTAGTGGGTCATCTCACCGGCAGCGCGCTGCTCGGCGTGCAGAGCTTCCAGCCGCTCCTCGGTGCAGAAGCAGTAATACGCCTTGCCCTCTGCCACCAGCTGCTCGGCATACTGCTTGAACATTCCCATGCGCTCGCTCTGCACATAGGGGCCCACGGGGCCGCCGATATCCGGGCCCTCGTCCCACAAAAGGCCGGTCTCCCGCAGGGTGTTGTAGATGACATCCACAGCGCCCTCCACATAGCGGCCCTGATCGGTATCCTCGATGCGCAGGATGAAGGTGCCATCCTCGTGCTTGGCCATCAGGTAGGTGTACAGGGCGGTACGCAGGTTGCCAACGTGCATATAACCCGTAGGCGAGGGTGCAAAACGGGTGCGGACTTTATTGCTCGGCATAGAAAAACGCTCCTTTATTCTCATGCAAAAAATTTGCGGATAGCTATGTTTTATTGTACTTATTCTGCGCAGATTTGTCAATGCGGGATAATATCATGCACTCATACAAAAGGGGCTGCTGCACACGGGCAGCGTCCTCGCCCTCTCAGTCAAAGCCTGTCGGCTTTGCCAGCTCCCCCAAAGTGGGAGCCCTTGGCAGTCCACGCAAACTTCATCTCTTTGCCAAGGCCTCTCCCTTTGGGAGAGGTGTCACCGTAGGTGACGGAGAGGGCGAGCCCGCTAAAGAAAAAGCATCCGCAACAACTATTCGCCGACTTTCTGAAATCCAGAAGCGATTGTTACAGATGCTTTTACTTTATATGATACTACGTCATGCAAAAGGAACGTCTGCTCGTAATATTACTCTCCGTCCTTCGGGTCATCCAGATGCTCGCGCCGTTTGCGTGTCAATGCGGCGCACAGTTGCAGCAATGCAAAGCACAGGATGCCGGTAAAAACACCGGCAAAAGCGGCACCGACCCAGTATCCATAGGAAAAACCGCAGATCAGCGTAACCGCCACCGCAGCCACCAGAGAATACACGGCATTGGCCGGGGCCTTATCCGAAAGGTGGCGATCCCACAGACCATTGCGCAGACACGCGACAACCGTATAGATACAGCCGATCATGAATACGACCCCCTCTCCGGCAGCCTTGTCCGCAGCCCCGAACACCGTCTGCACGATCCACGCCGCCAGAAGGCTGCCCCACAGCAGCCAGAAGCCATGGCTTTCAATTTTGCGCATGGTCTGCTCCTGCATCTCGTCCAACCGGTTTTTCTTGCTGTATAGTGAAAATTTCATAGTTCATTCCTCCCAGAACAGTTCATCCAATGTCTTATCCAGAATTTTACAGATACTGCGGCAAAGGTTGATGGTGGGGTTGTACTCCCCTTTTTCAATGGCGTTGATGGTCTGGCGCGAAACGCCTGCCGCTTCGGCAAGCGCGCCTTGCGTCATGTCCTTTTCCGCACGGGCGGCCTTTAATTTCAGGTTCTTCGGCATTGATACGCTCCTTTCCTGCCGGGTCGGCATTTGTTTTATCCTCTGGACATATAGTAGCATTTACCATTCTAAATGTCAAGTATATATTACAAAAAGTTTTTATGGCCAGACAAAAAGCACCCCAGCTGTTTTCAGCCGGGGTGCTTTGCGGTTATGATTATTTCAGCACGACTTCGCCGTTTTCATCGGCATCCACCACAAGGGTGCCGCCGGATGCCAGCGTGCCGTCGATCAGGCGCTCGGCGGCGGGGTCCTCCACCGCCTTGCGGATGGTGCGGCGCAGGTCGCGCGCACCAAAGCGCCCGCCCTGACTCTTTTGCACCAGCGCCTTGAGCGCTGCCGGGGTGTAGCTGTAAGCGATGCCCTTGGCTTCCATGCCGGGCTTGTACTCGTCCAGCATCAGGGCGGCGATGCCCTGCAGGGTCTCCTCGGTCAGGGGCTTGAAGGCGATGACTTCATCCACGCGGCCAAGGAACTCCGGGCGCAGGAACTGTGCCAGTGCCTTGCGGGTCTTTTCCTCGCTGCGCTGGGCGTCGCTCTTGTTAAAGCCAAGGCTGCCCGCGCTCTGGTCGCTGCTGCCGGCGTTGGAGGTCATGCAGATGACCGTGTTGGAAAAATCCACCGTGCGTCCCTGCGCATCGTTGATCTTGCCCTCGTCCAGAATCTGCAGCAGAATGTTCATCACGTCCGGGTGTGCCTTTTCGATCTCGTCAAACAGCACCACGCTGTAGGGGCGGCGGCGCACCTTCTCGGTGAGCTGACCGGCTTCCTCGTAGCCCACATAGCCCGGAGGAGAGCCGATCATGCGGGACACCGCGTATTTTTCCATGTACTCGCTCATGTCCAGACGGATGAGCGGGTCGGGACCATCGAACAGCTGTTCTGCCAGCTGCTTGACCAGCTCGGTCTTGCCCACGCCGGTGGGGCCCACAAAGATGAAGCTTGCGGGACGGCGGCGGCCGGAAAGGTCGGCGCGGCTGCGCTTGATGGCCTGCGCCACCAGATGCACGGCTTCGTCCTGACCGATGACCTTCTGCTTGAGGGCATTTTCCAGCCCTGCCAGCTTGACGAACTCGGTCTCACGGATCTTTACCGCCGGGATGCCCGTCCACAGCTCGATGACCTTTGCCACATCGTCCATGGTCACCTGAATCTCGCTGGCAGCGGCCTGCTTTGCAGGCAGCTCGGATTCCAGCTTGGCGATGCGGGTCTTGCGCTCGGCTACGCGCTCGTAGTCGATGGCTTCGTTCACATCCGCGCTTTCCATCTCGGCTTCTTCCTGCTTCAGGGCGTCCAGCTCCTTCTGCATTCCCAGATACTCGGAGATGACCGGGTGCGCCAGATTGCAGCAGGCGCAGGCTTCGTCCAGCAGGTCGATGGCCTTATCCGGCAGAAAACGATCGGTGATGTAGCGCTCGCTCAGGGTGACCACCGCCGAAAGCACCTCGGCGGGCACCTGTACATGGTGGTGCTGCTCGTAGTAGCGCTTGATGCCGTTCATCACGGCAAGGGTGTCGGCTACGCTGGGCTCTTCCACCCGCACAGGCTGGAAACGGCGTTCCAGTGCCTGATCTTTTTCGATGTATTTACGGTACTCGGTAAAGGTGGTGGCGCCGATGACCTGAATTTCGCCGCGGGAGAGGGCGGGCTTCAAGATGTTGCCTGCGTTCATGGCGCCCTCGCTCTCACCGGCAGAGGTGATGGTGTGGATCTCGTCGATGAACAGGATGACGTTGCCCGCGGCCTTTACCTCGCTCAGCAGACCCTTGACCCGCTGCTCGAACTGACCGCGGAACTGGGTGCCCGCCACAAGGCTGGTGAGGTCCAGCAGAAAAATTTCCTTATCCCGCAGGCCGATGGGCACCTGACCCTTGGCAATGCGTTCGGCAATACCCTCGGCAATGGCGGTCTTGCCCACACCGGCTTCACCGATAAGGCAGGGGTTATTCTTCTGGCGGCGGCTCAAAATCTGGATGGTGCGGTAAATTTCGCGGTCGCGGCCGATGATATCATCCAGCTTGCCCTCCCGCGCCTTGCGGGTCAGGTTTTCGCAGTAGGTATCCAAAAACTTGCGCTTGGGCGGCTTTTTGCCGTTTTTGCGGTCGGCCTTTTTTTCGCCGTCCTGCTTTTCCGTACCGGTAAAGCCCAGCGGGAAGGTGGCATTGCTGCCGGGTACAAGATCTTCGTCCATGTTCTCCGCATCGGCATCCTCGCCGCTGCCGGACATATTCATCAGCATGGAAAGCGGGTTGGAGTCGCCCAGCTCCTCCATCATGCTCTCCATGCGGTTTTCCATGTTATCCAGATCCTGCTCCGACATCCCGAATTGTTTCATCAGATCGTCCACGGGCTTGATGTGCAGTTCCCGGGCACAGTGCAGACAGTACCCCTCCTGCTTCATCTGACCATTCTCCATCCGCTGGATAAAGATGATCGCCGGACGCTTCTGGCATCGAATACAGACCATAGTTCCTCCTTGTCGCCCCTGTTACAAAAAGGGGTTGAACACATTAAACGCTTTATAGTAAAGACTGCTGTGCATTACAGTGTCGTTAAGCACATTCAGGTTGCCGCCGGTGATGACCACCAGCCCCCACACCACGCACAGCACGAGGTATAGGTCCAGCAGAGCGGTCATGCCGCCGGTCAGCCAGCCCAGGCCCCGGTTCACTGTACCGATGACCGGCAGCTTGTTCACCAGCCCCAGCACGGTGACCAGCATACTGACCAGCAGCCGCAGCACCGCGTAGAACACAAAGAACAGCACCAGCATGATCACCGGGGTGAGCAGCGGCTGCAATACTTTTTCCACGATGGTGTCGGCCAGCACCACGGCGTTGTCTGCCAGCACGGCGTTGATGCTGCGCTCGCAGGCTGCCACGATGGAAGCGCGGAAGCTTTCCGGCAAAAAGCCCGCGTACTGCTGGGCAATGCCGGAAAGGTTCACCACGCCGTCCTCCGAAAGGTGGGCGGCGATCTGGGTGCGGAAGCCCCCGGCCAGCAGATTTTCGAACACCCAGCCCGCACAGGCGGCAGAACACTGCCGTGCGCCCAGCAGGCTGATGAGGTTGCCGGACAGCTGCACGATGCTGGCAAGAAAGCCCTTGCGGGCATAGCGTACCATCAGCACCAGCCAGACCACCGTACATAGGATATCAAAAAGAAATGACGGATTCTTGAACATACCTTGTTTTCCCTGTTATAAAGATCACTTTCCCCGCAAAAATACCGGTTTCCCCCTCGTTCACCGGGCGCTGGAGGCCGTTTGCTCCGGCGGGACGATCTGCTGCACCGTGTTGCCGCACAGCACCAGCAGCTGCTTGCCCGCGATGAGCGCCTGCGGACGGACGGAAAGCGTCTGTCCCCACTGGTACACCCCGTCTGCGGCAAAGCATTCCACGCCGCTGTCGGTAAGCAGATAAAAGTTTTGACCCCGGCGCAGGATCTGGTTTGCCGCAGGCACATTGCCGCTGTACTGCACATTCAGGTCTTTATCCAGCAGCACGGCGGTGCACACCTGCCCGTTTTCCAGCAGCAGAGCGGCGTTTGCACCGTCCTGCGAAACGCTGACAAGACTGCCGCCGCCAAGGTCAAAGCGTCCCCGCTCGCCGCCGTCCGCACCGTACACCACAGCGCAGTTCTCGTACACAGCCAGCACGGTATCGTTGTTCAGCCAGCCCAGCCATTGGGGCACGCTGTCCCCGCTGCTCAGCTGCACCGGGTCGCCCTGCGCAAGGCTGAGCACAAAGAGGTTTGCCTGTAACTGTCCGGCGCTGGAGGTGACAGCCGCCACCGCCAGACGGCGGCTGTCGGCGGCAAAGGCCATCCGCACCGGGGTGCCCTGCGTTCCGGTCATATCCCAGTGCAGCTGCTCCGTCATGGTGGGGGTATACACGGTCAGCCGGGCGGTGCTGTCGGCAGAGTCCGTTGCCACTGCCAGCGTGCCGGTGTCCGACATGGCACACAGATAGATGCTGTTTTCCAGCGTTTTGCTGTAAAGGTTCTGGGTGCGGCTTTCCACCCGCAGCTCGTTGCCGGAGCGGTTGTACAGCACAAAGCGGGTCTTGCCCGCAGCCAGCGCCGGGCGGGCGTAGCCGCTCTGGATGCCGGCAAGGCGGGTGCCGCCCAAGCTGTACACCACGCAGGCATCCTCGTCCATCGCTGCAAAGCTGCCGGACATGGGCTGCACTGCCGTTAAATCACCAAGGCCGGTCTGCTGCGGCCAGCCCACCGCCGGGGACAGGGCGATGTGCACCGTATCCACCAGATCCTTTACCCGGGCGATGGATGCACCCACCGCGCCGGTGGCAAACAGAGTGACCAGTATCAGCGCCGCCAGAAGAATGGCGGTGCGGCGTAAACGGCGGCGGCGCACCCGCTGGCGCGCTGCTTCCAGATATTCCACACGCCCGGCAGAAAGCGGTTCTCCGTCCGGGCTGCTGCCGCCGCGATGAAGCTTTTTCATGGCTGCTCCTCCTTTTCCGGGTAATCCACGCACTTTAAAAACAAGCCCTTTGCGGGCAGAGTAGGGCCCGCCCGGCTGCGGTCCCGGCTTGCCAGAATGGCGGGGATGTCCGCCGCGCGCAGCCGCCCCGCGCCCACCTCGCACAAAGTACCCGCCAGAATGCGAACCATGTTGTACAGGTAACCGTCGGCGGTCACTTCAATGTCCACCTCGTCCCCGCGCCGGGTGACATGGCAGACCGTGATGGTGCGCACGGTGTCCCCGTGGGCGGCGGCAGAACTGCCCGCCGCGCACAGCGCCAGAAAATCGTGGGTGCCCACGAACTGCTGCGCCGCTGCCTGCATGGCGGCTTCGTCCAGCCGCCGGGGCACCCGGGTGTAGTAGGCGGCGTCAAAGGGCGAGTCGATGGGGTTATTATGGATGCGGTACAGGTAGGTCTTGGTATGAGCGGCATACCGGGCGTGGAAATCCTCCGGCACAGTCTGCGCCGCCAGCACCCGGATATCCGGCGGCAGATGCTGGTTGAGCGCCAGCGGCAGCTTCTGGGGCGGGATGCGGGTATCGGCATGGAAATTCAGCCGGAAGCCCAGCGCGTGCACCCCGGCATCGGTGCGGCTGCAGCCCTTGATATCGGGCCGTGAGCCCAGCACCGCTTCCAGTGCATCCTGAAAGGTGGCCGCCACGCTGCGCCCGTTGGGCTGCACCTGAAAGCCGCAGTAATTTGTGCCATCGTAGGCTAATGTGAGCAGAAAATTCATAAAAACCAACTCTTATTCTGCCGGGCTCGCCCTTTCAGTCAAGGCCTGCTGCCTTGACAGCTCTCCCAAAGGGAGAGCCCTTGGCAAAACCGGAAAGTTTGCGTGGACTGCCAAGGCCTCCCCCTTTGAGGAAAGACTTCCCCCGGCCGGGGGAAGATGTCGCGCAGCGACAAAAGGGGGAATGTGGCATTGCGAAGCAATGACGGAGAGGGCGAGGCTGTTAATCTTTAATAATTCGGGAACACCAGCCGGGAGGCAAGGATGACGGCAAAGCAGGCGATGCACACCGCAAGGTCGATGTAGTCCTGCTTTTCGCAGCGCAGCACCTTCAGGCGGGTACGGCCCGTTCCACCGCGGTAGCAGCGGCACTCCATGGCCATAGCCAGCTCGTCCGCGCGGCGGAAGGCCGAGATGAACAGCGGGATGAGCACCGGCACCAGCGCCTTGACCCGGTCGGTCATTTTGCCGGTGTCCAGCTGTGCGCCGCGCGCCTTCTGCGCGTTCATGATCTTATCCGTCTCCTCAATGAGGGTGGGGATGAAGCGCAGTGCAATGCTCATCATCATGGCAAGTTCGTGCACCGGGAAGTGCAGCTTGCCCAAGGGCTTGAGCAGCTGCTCAATGGCATCGGTCAGCACGATGGGGCTGGTGGTGTAGGTAAGCAGGCTGGTGCCCGCGATGAGCGCCATCACGCGCACCGCCATCAGCACCGCGTAGCGCACGCCCTCGGCGTAGATGGTCAAGAACCAGAAATGCACCAGCGGGTCGCCCTCGCCGGAAACAAAGAACAGGTTCAGCACCGCCGTGAACAGCACGATGGGCAGAATGGGCTTCAGGCTTTTGCCGATCATTTTGACCGGGATTTTTGCCACCTTGTACATGACCCCCAAAAAGAGGATGGACAAAGTAAGCCCCAAGGGGTTGGAGGCTGCAAACAGCAGCACGATATAAGCGACGGTCAGCACAAGCTTCAGTCTGGGGTCGAACCGGTGCACCAGACTGTTGCCCGGGAAGTGCTGACCGATGGTGATATCTCGCAGCATCAGACAGCACCCCCTTTCTGTGCAGTGCTGCGGGGCAGCACAAGGCTTTCCCCGGCATCGCGGCGGCGCTTGGCCTCCAGCAGGGTCTTGACCGCGTAGGGGATGGTGTACACGTCCGCCGGGACGTCCACCCCCATCTCCCGCAGCTTGAGGAAAATTTTCGTCACCTGCGGCACCGACAGCCCCAGTTCCAGCAGCTCCGGGGCGCGGGCAAAGACCTTTTCCACCGTGTCGTACATGGCAATTTTCTTGTTGCTCATCACCAGCACACGGTTGGCGTACTTGGCAATATCCTCCATGCTGTGGGACACCAGCAGCACGGTGGTGCCGGTCTTTTTGTGGTACTCCTTCACCTCGGAAAGGATATCGTCCCGTCCCTCCGGGTCAAGACCGGCGGCGGGCTCGTCCAGCACAAGGATGCGGGGCTTCATGGCCATCACGCCCGCCACCGCCACCCGGCGCTTCTGACCGCCGGAAAGCTCAAAGGGGCTGCGCTCCAAAAGCGCCGGGTCAAGTCCTACAAAGTCTGCGGCTTCGTGGACGCGGCGGTCTACCTCGGCTTCGTCCAAGCCCATGTTCTTGGGGCCAAAGGCGATGTCCTTGTAGCAGGTCTCCTCAAACAGCTGGTATTCCGGGTACTGGAACACAAGCCCGGTGAGGAAGCGGAAATCCCGGATCTTTTCCGGGTCTGCCCACAAGTCGCGGCCGTCAATGTAAATTTTGCCGCTGGTGGGCTTATTCAGGCCGTTCATGTGGGTGATGAGGGTGCTTTTGCCGGAGCCTGTCGCTCCGATGATGCCCACAAAATCGCCCTCTTCTACGGTAAAGCTCACGTCATCCAGCGCGGTCACTGCGGTGGGCAGGCCGGGGTTATAGACGTAGCTCAGATGTTCTACCTTAATGATATCTGCCATTTCGTCCGCCCCCCTTACTGCAGCAGCTCATACAGCGCCTGTGCGCAGGCACCGGTGTCGATGATGCCCTCCGGCATCGGGATGCCGGCCTTCACCAGCTCGTCCCGCAGCTCAGCGGCCTGCGGCACGTCCAGATGCAGACTACGCACCTTTTCGGTCTGGCTGAACACCTCTTTCGGGGTGCCCTCCATCACCACATGACCCTTGCTCATCACCAGCACACGGTCAGCCTGTGCGGCTTCTTCCATATAGTGGGTGATGGACACCACCGTAATGCCCATGTTCTCGTTCAGGTAGTGGATGGTCTGCATCACCTGCTCGCGGCCGCGCGGGTCCAGCATAGCGGTGGCTTCGTCCAAAATCAGGCAGTCCGGGCGCATGGCAACCACACCGGCAATCGCCACCCGCTGCTTCTGACCGCCGGAAAGGTTGTGGGGTGCACGCTCGCGGTATTCGTAGATGCCGGCCATCTTCATGGAGTCGTCCACCCGGCGGCGCATCTCGTCCTGCGGCACGCCGAGGTTTTCCAGCGCAAAGGCCACGTCCTCTTCCACCACGGTCGCCACGATCTGGTTGTCCGGGTTCTGGAACACCATGCCCACGGTCTGGCGGATATCGTAGAGCTTGTCTTCGTCTGCGGTGTCCATGCCCTCCACATACACCTTGCCGCTCTCGGGCAGCAGAATGGCGTTGAAGTGCTTAGCCAGCGTGGATTTGCCGCAGCCGTTTGCACCCAGTACCGCCACGAACTCCCCGCGCTTTACCTGCGCAGATACGCCGTCCAGCGCATAGACCGGCTGCTCGGCATCGTAGCGGAACTTCAAATTTTCAGCAGTTAAAATCGTATCACTCATGCTTTGTTTCTCTTTCTGGTGGTGCGCCCCTCCGAAAGGGGCTGTACCCCATTCTATTGAAATTGCTTGCTTATTTTTAACGTCCTCGCCCTCTCAGTCAAATCTTTACAGATTTGCCAGCTCCCCCAAAGGGGGAGCCTCTGGCGAAGAGGATAAGTTTTCGGTTTTGCCAAAGGCTCCCTCCCCGAGGGAGCTGGCACGGCGACAGCCGTGACTGAGGGAGTTCTTTCCTTATTCTTCCCAAATGGCGGTGGCGCCGCAGGGCACCACGCCGCCGGTGGCAGACACCGGCAGGCCGATCTCATCGCAGCTGGTTTTGCCGCCAAAGCGGGGCACCAGCGTGGTCTTGAGCATATACTCCATGACCGCCGGGGACAGGCCGGTGGTGTAGCTGTTGACCGCAAAGAACAGCGGGGTATCGCTGAGCACCTCTTCGCACTGGCTGATGAGGTCGTAGATGCAGTCCTCCAGCTTCCAGATCTCGCCGCCGGGGCCGCGCCCGTAGCTGGGCGGGTCCATGATGATGCCGTCGTAGGTGTTGCCGCGGCGCTTTTCCCGCGCCACGAACTTGGCGCAGTCGTCCACCAGCCAGCGGATGGGCTTATCGGTCAGGCCGCTTGCCACGGCGTTGTCCTTGCCCCATGCCACGATGCCCTTGGAAGCATCCACATGGCAGACGGTAGCACCGGCAGCGGCACAGGCCAGCGTAGCGCCGCCGGTGTAGCCAAACAGGTTCAGCACCTTTACCGGGCGGTTCGCGGCGCGGATCTTCTGCTGGTACCAAGCCCAGTTGACCGCCTGTTCCGGGAACACGCCGGTGTGCTTGAAGCCGGTGGGGCTGACGATGAGGGTGAGCTTATCCTCTCCCTCGCCGCAGCTGATCTTCCACTTTTCCGGCAGACGGCGGCGGTACTCCCACTCGCCGCCGCCCTGATTGGAGCGGTGGTAGATGGCATCTGCCTTTGCCCACAGGGGGCTCTGCTTGGGGGTCTTCCACACCACCTGCGGGTCGGGGCGGATGAGCAAAGTCTCTCCCCAGCGTTCCAGCCGGTTGCCGTCGGTGGCATCCAGCAGCTCATAGTCTTTCCAAGTATCTGCAGGGCGCATAGCGTCCTCCTTCCGTTTAATTCCTTTATATGATAGATCAGAACAGGCTCTGCTGGCCGTTTTCCTCGGCGCTGCCGGTCTCCGGGGCTTTCATGCCCAGATGCTCGTAGGCAAGGCGGGTGGCGCAGCGTCCGCGCGGGGTGCGGGTCAAAAAGCCCATCTGCATCAGATACGGCTCGCACAGATCCTCCAGCGTGACCGCCTCCTCGCCCAGCGCGGCGGCCAGCGTTTCCAGACCTACCGGGCCGCCGTTGTACATCTCAATGATGGCGCGCAGCAGGCTGCGGTCCAGCTCATCCAGACCCAGCGCGTCCACGTCCATCCGCTTCAGACCCAGCAGCGCCACATCCCGATCGATGATGCCGTCGCCCAGCACGGTGGCGAAGTCGCGGATGCGCTTCAAAAAGCGGTTCGCCACGCGGGGCGTGCCACGGCTGCACTTTGCCAGCTCATAAGCGCCTTCCGGGGTGATGGGCTGATCCAGAATGCCCGCCGACCGCATGATGATGCGGGAAAGCTCGTCCGGGCTGTACAGTTCCAGCTTGAGCAGCACGCCGAAGCGGTCGCGCAGCGGGCCGGTGATCTGTCCGGCGCGGGTGGTAGCGCCCACCAGCGTGAAGCGGGGCAGGTTGATGCGGATGCTCTGGGCGCTGGGGCCTTTGCCGATCATGATATCCAGCGCGTAGTCCTCCAGCGCGGGGTACAGCACCTCCTCCACCTGCCGGGACAGGCGGTGGATCTCGTCGATGAACAGCACATCGCCCTCCTGCAGGTTGGTCAGCAGGGCGGCAAGGTCGCCGGGCTTTTCAATAGCCGGGCCGCTGGTGATGCGGATCTGTACTCCCATCTCGTTGGCAATAATGCCCGCCAGCGTGGTCTTGCCCAGACCCGGCGGGCCGTACAGCAGAATGTGATCCACCGGCTCGCCCCGGCGCTTGGCGGCTTCCAGATAGATCTTCAGGTTCTGCTTGGCCTTTTCCTGCCCGATGTAGTCCTCCAGATGCTGCGGGCGGAGGTTATTTTCCTCACTGTCCGCCGGGGTCATGACGGGCTGCATCATTTTTGCGCCGTACAGCGCGGTATCGTCCTGCATTGCTTACCTCCTGCCTGCCATGCTGCGCAAGGCCAGCTTGATGATCTCTTCCACCGGCAGCGTGGCATCGATCTTTGCGATGGCCAGCGCCGCCTCGCTCTGGCTGTATCCCAGCGACACCAGCGCTGCAATGGCCTGTGCACTGCTTTGGGTCGCGGGCGTATCGGCGGCAGAGCCCGCCACATCCTCCAGCGAGATGCCGTCCACAAAGCCCTTGGCCACCTTATCCTTCAGTTCCAGCACGATGCGCTGCGCCAGCTTCGGGCCCACGCCGGAGGCAGCCTTAAAGGCCTTGTGGTCCCCCGCCGAGATGGCCAGCGCCACCCGCTGCGGCTCCATGACGCTGAGGATAGCAAGCCCCACCTTGGGGCCCACGCCGGACACGGCGGTCAGCATCTCAAAGCAGGCCTGCTGTTCCTCGGTAGCAAAGCCGTACAGGCTCACATCGTTCTCGGTCACGCTCATCACGGTGTACAGGGTGGTTTCCTGCCCCACACCGGGCAGTGCCCCCGCCACGCTGGCCGGGCACTGGGTATAGTAGCCCACGCCGCCGCAGCTGAGCACCACGGCGTTCAGGCTTTTTTTCACGATTTTTCCAGTCAGACAGTAGATCATAGAATCCTCTCAGTCAAGACCCGCCGCCCCGCAGGGCGGCTGTGGTATGCGGTCAGATGGGGCCCGCCACCCGGCGGGTGTAGCGGTTGAGCTGGTTGCCGTTGGTGTGGCAGAAGGTAATGGCCATAGCCAGCGCATCGGCGGTGTCGTCCGGCTTTGGCACGGCGGGCAGGTGCAGCAGCACCCGGGTCATCTCCTGCACCTGCTTTTTCACGGCCTTGCCGTAGCCGGTGACCGCCTGCTTGACCTGCATAGGGGTGTACTCGTAGATGGGCAGCCCCGCCTGCGCCGCCGCCAGCAGAATGACCCCGCGCGCCTCGGCTACGCCGATGACGGTGGTCTGGTTGTGCTGGTAGAACAGCTTTTCGATGGCAAGCACCTCGGGCTTTGTGCGTTCGATGACCTCCTTGATGCCGGTATACACCTCGTCCAGCCGCTGCTCAAACGGCACGCCCGCGTCCGTGCACACCGCGCCGAAATCCACCGGCGCAAAGCGGTTGCCCGCATACTCCACCACGCCCCAGCCCACGATGGCGTAACCGGGGTCGATGCCCAAAACTCTCATGCTGCGTTCCCTTTCCGACACTACTCCTATTATAGTTTTCTATTATAGCACAACGTCTGGTTGGGGGCAACAAGAAAGCTGTCGTCCGCCGCCCCAAAACCCGCGCTGCACCGCACAGAAGCCGGATTTCGGGGTGCTTTTTCAAAAAAGTTTTACAATTTTTGAAAAAAGGTCTTGCTTTTTGGCACAGGCTATGGTATTATAGTCTAGCTGATTTCGGCAAAGCAGAATATGGACGGTTAGCTCAGCTGGTAGAGCATCTGCTTGACGTGCAGGAGGTCACAGGTTCGAGTCCTGTACCGTCCACCATACAGTTCGTACTCGAACCCGATTCTTTACGAAAAAGGGTTCGGGTACGTTTTTTGTTTACAGGAAGTTCTGAGAAGGCACTACTCGGAACAGTGAGCAGGAACGAACAAAGGCAGGGTATCACCATGGCGGTGGTATCCTGCCTTTTGTTTTGCGGGATCAAGGTCGCTTTGTGCGAACTTGATCGTCCCCCTATATGGCGCGTTTGGGGGTAATCGCTGCGTACGTGCGTACCGGGAGCCTGTACACCTCTGACAAGGTGTAACACACTAGACTTTGTGCCAAAGTCTGTGTGCCAAGAGGTCAAGCCCCTTAGAATCCCTGCGGAGCGTGTACGCACGTACGCAGAAAAATGGCAAAATTTCACTATATCGGGGTGTTCTTTCATGGTGGAGTGTGGTATACTCGGCTTAGCCCAGTAAATCGGAGTTTGACGAGGTAAAAGAATATGAATGGAAAACATCTATTTCTTACATCTGCAGGGTTGACCGATAAGATGAAAGAGAAATTCTTTGATATTATTGGAAAGTGTCCGAAGGATGTGAAAGTGCTTTATATTCCAACAGCTGGCATTGAAACAGATGGTGCAAGAGAGTCGCTTGCAATATGTTTTCATGAACTCTTTCTAATGGGAATTCAGTACGAAAATATATTAGTGTACAATCTGGAATTAATTCTTTCAAAAGACTATCAAAGAACCTATTCTTCGTATGTTACAACCCCGTTTATGCTTACAAGGCTATTAACTTTTGAAGAATTAAACCAATTTGATGCTGTTTTTGTCAGTGGTGGTGATGTATCTGTGCTTTGTCGTGAAATGTCTAGAACTGGTTTTGATAGAATACTTAATAATGCAATTAAAAACGGACTTATATATGTCGGAATCAGTGCAGGAAGTATGTATGCGGCGGGAAATTTAACAGATGGATTACATATTATTGACAATCCTATTATCCCCCATTGGAATGGTTCTGAAACAACAGTATTACCGAACGGCAAAGATGAGATTAAGCTTGCTGATGGAAAAGCTGTTTATGTAGAGGATAATTACATGAGTGTAATATGATGCACATGTAGGATTAGTCAAATTCCAGTTTGCCGTACTCGTTCCAGCAGGGTTTGGGGCAGGCACGCCCCAACAAGAAGCTGTCCCAAAGGGGCAAGAATTTTCAAGAATTGAAAATTTGTGGCCACGGGACGATTCTTGCTCTCACCTTTTTCGCTGCGTTTCGCAATTTTCGCATTTCACTCTGCTCGCAGATTGTTGACAAGCTGCGCTTGACCCGATACTATAAAGGCAAGTCGAATACACGCCAAGGAGGTGCAACCATGACCGCCGTAATCTACGCCCGCTATTCATCCGACAGCCAGCGAGAAGCGTCCATTGAGGGACAGTTGCGCGACTGCAAGGCCTACGCCGAGAAGAACGGCATCACCGTGGTCGGCACCTACATTGACCGTGCCTACTCTGCCAAAACGGATGACCGCCCAGACTTTCAGCGGATGATCAAGGACAGCGGAAAGAAAATCTTCGATGTGGTTCTGGTCTGGAAGCTGGACCGCTTTGCCCGGAACCGATTCGATGCCGTGAACTACAAGTACCAGCTGGAAAAGAACGGTGTCCATCTGGTGTCTGCTATGGAACCCATCTCGCAGGGGCCTGAAGGCATTATGGTGGAGAGTATGCTGATCGGCATGGCGGAATACTATTCCGCCGAGCTCGCCCTGAAAGTGGCGCGCGGTGAGCGCGAAAACGCCCTTCAGTGCAAGTATAACGGCGGTGTGGTTCCGCTGGGCTTCACCATTGGCAAGGAGGACAGGCTGTACCATATCGACCCGGAGACGGCTCCCATCGTGCAGGAAATCTTCACCCGGTATGCCGACGGCGAACCGGCTGAGAAGATTGCGGCATCCCTGAACGAGCGCGGCCTGCGTACCCGCACCGGAAAGCCGTTCGTGAAGAACAGCTTCTTCCAGATTTTCCGGAACCGCCGTTACATAGGTGAATACCGATATAAGGACATCGTGACACCGGGCGGCATTCCGGCCATTGTTGACCAGGACTTGTTTGACCGGGTGCAGCAGCGTTTCGAGCAGAACAGGATCGCCCATGGTCGGCCTGCAAAAGAGGACGTGAGCTATCTGCTGACCACCAAGCTGTTCTGTGGCAAGTGCGGCACCCTGATGGGTGGCGAAAGTGGCACCAGCCACATGGGAAACACCTACTATTACTACAAGTGCGGCAACGCCAAAC
>OFMG01000210.1_pt1 | contig 91081 bp, 99 predicted proteins | sample 1541751 | NCBI WGS metagenome assembly OFMG01 (sample SAMN04209232, study PRJEB22552) | human gut metagenome | biome: gut; material: feces | host: Homo sapiens | place: USA: Oklahoma
TTACCTACCCCCAGTTGAACTGGGGGTTTTGTCACACCTATTCGGCGTACAATAAGAAAGCTGGAATCCTTTACTAATGTAAACATTCCAGCTTTCTTTATTTTCCGAAGCAGCCTTCTCATGTTGTTATTGATTCAGATAATAAAGAAGTGTTTTCTCTCTTCCATTGTTCTGCTGCATACCTGCATGGCATGGTATTTCCGTATTTTACAACATACTCCATGCAGTCAGTTGCTTGCTCCATTTTTTTCAATGCCTCATAACACATAGCTAAAATATATTGTCTTCGAACTTCATGATAGGTCGTTTTCTCTGTGATGTTCTGAAGAAGCTTGACTGCATCGCCATATTTCCCTTCCAAAAACAATTTTTCTCCTAAGAAAATTTTATTTTTACGGAATAATTTTTCACTCTTCAGATATAATCCCGTAAATTCCTCCTTGTTTCTATTTTCAAAAGAGGATACCAGCTGCACATTCAGCATTGTATTTTGGTAAAGATTTGTTGTATGTTTGCCCTGCCAATGGTTTTGCAGGTACGCATTTGCTTTTGGAAAACGATGTTCTGCCATCAGCGCCAGCACGTACCGCTGCTGTGCCAGTATAAAAACAGATTTCTGGAAATCTTTCAGTTTTATTTCTGTTCCGTATGATACGGCACATTCCATGATTTCCAGATATTTTTTGGCATCACATTCTTCCATGAGAATCCTGTCTAATTGTTGGAAATCACGCAGGATTTGATATAGGATACTTCCTATGCCTACAAAAATTCCGATGATTCCGCAAAGAATCAACAAATATCCATGGGTATTGATCCATCCATTTACCATGGTTTCCATGAAAAGAATTTGTGTTTTGTGTGGAAAAGGACTGCCTAAAAACATACTGACGATGCCAATCATAGCAAAATAAATAATCACACATATTACGACAGCCTTTAACCGTCCGCTCTTTTGTTTTTCGTAAAGTTTTTCAATTTGTTCTTTCAACAGTCATTCGCCTGCCTTTTCATAATTTTTATTCCGCTCCATAAACTTCTGCCCATTCTGCCAGCGTCAGCCTCGGTTTATACCAGCTTTCTTCTATGTTATCTTCTGATGGTATCACATGATTGGAAACATATTGCACACCGTCATTTTCCAGCGGACGTACCACCACTTCATGAGAAAATACTTTGGACAGGCCTTCATAGGGAAATACCACATTTACAAGCAACGTGATGGTTCCATCCGCATTTTCCGTATAATCTACCACTTCCGGATATGGATGCTCTGGATATTCTGCCTCATAAAATCCTCGAGGACGATATTCATATGTTTTCGTGTCTGTGTGATACAATATTTTTTGCTGTAATGTTTCGCTGTCAATATTCAGATATGCCATCATGATATGCTCAAATTCTTCTTTGGGAATTTGATAGACTGTGCCGACACCCAAATTATCACTTGGTTCATATGGTACTTCTTTTCCATAAATCTGACGGTAAAAAATATCAAACAGATCATAAAAATCAAGCGAAGAAAAATCATTCTCACTCCAGTCCACTAGAAACGTATTATTTTTCACATAGCCAATGGGTATCATATAAGTTTCATTCAAGGCGCGGCATTTCTCATCCAACGGAAGTACCCGAAGAGCAACTTTTTCTTGCATATCGCTCAATGCAAAAAGGTAATATGCTTCTGAATACCAACTGCCGGAAAACATGATATATCCTTCCGCTGTATATTTCCAATCTGAAGCTGTGTAAACAGCTGAATCTTCCAATTGCATATCACCATCTTCATATTGGTAGATATTTCTTGCCACTGTGACAGCTCCATCGGCACAGTGAAAATCATATATGATCCACTGAAATGTATCTGAAATCACTGTAAGCATAAAATCATCCTGCCCCTTTTCTTCTACCGCCTGACAAAAATCAATTGCCTGATCTGCACAAACCATATTGATCTGATTTTTACTGTCTATGGCAGCATATCCTTGTTCTTCCAGTCTTTGTATGACCCGTTTGATCTTCGCCAATTTCGTTTCAGAAGTATTTTCCGTCTGTGTTTCCATTGCCGCTAAAGAAATATCAATGATGTGAAGGGACTTTTCTTCATCAAAAGATGTCTGCTCACCAACATCCATTTCTGCTGGCAGTTCTGTTTCTACCTTTGCGCAGGAACATCCCAATGTTGCAGCAAGCACACATAAAACAAGTAACCTTTTTCTATACATTCTTTCCACCTCATTTTATTACAAATGTAATATTTAAAACCAAAAAAATATTTTCCTAAATATTACATCAGTAATATTTCATAGTCAAGACTTTTTTCTTACGCATTCCTTAAAGTTTTGGCAATATAAAAAACGGCTAAAACCAAAAGGCTTTAACCGTTTTTTGCTGTAATTGATTGTTATTTAGCTGCGCAGAGGCTCTGTTTCCCAGCTAATGATGGAACCACTGTACCCGTCAATGGTAAATTCATATTCTGTATCAGCGTCATAGATTTTACCTTCATATTCCAGACGTCCATCATCATAATCTGCTTCCCATTCTCGAATGTCATCCACTGTGGCACCAGAAACTTGCGCTACCGCAATTTCTTTGGCTTTTGCTTCTGTAATGGCACTGCTGTTTCCAGCGGATGATTTTTGAGGTGCATAATCTTCTGCGTCATAGTCATAAGAAAGAATCTCTCCTGTTTTTGGATCGATTTCGTAGTCGTATTCTTTGAAATCAGAAGTATAGAATTCGATATCGTATTTTTCTCTGCCGTCATCACGTTCCTGTTTGCCTTTGATGAAAGTTACTCCATCTGCACTCAGTCCCGCATGATTCAGTGCAATTTCCTTTGCTTCTTCCAGTGTAACCTGTCCGTCTGAAGCTACATTTGCTGTATTTGCCACAGCAGTTTCATCGACTGCCTTTGTCTGGTTCTCAATGATCTTACCACTGATGGCATCGATATCGTAATCATATTCCTGACCGCCTACGGTAAAATCAATTTCATAATAGGAAAGTCCATTTTTTTCTGCCAATTCCGCTGTGGTAAATACTGCGTCACTTTCAGTAATATCTGCCGCTGCCAATGCGATGGCTTTTGCTTCATCAACGCCCAGATATTCCGCCTGTTTTGTCTGCTGTACACAGCCTGTCATCATCCACGCTGCTGCTGCCATTAATGTCAATCTACCTAAATATTTCATATAAACGCCTCCCTTTTGCTTCGGTTATGTTTTGTTTTCTTTGTTGTACTTATCATAACCTGCAAACATGAAAGAAACATGAAATTTGGAAAGAATTTTTAAATTTTTTTATTTCTGTGATTCTGGCAAATGAAGTGTAAATGTACTGCCTTTTCCTGGTGCGCTTTTGAGCTCCATATATCCATGATGCAGTTCCGCAATCTTCTGTACCATGGAAAGACCCAGACCCGCACCACGTTTGCCAGTACGGGAAGCATCCACTTGGTAAAAACGCTTCCAGATTTTTTCCTGCTCCTCTTTGGCGATGCCAATACCATCATCTTTCACATGGAACAAAACCTCATTGCCTTTTCGTTCCAGCTTTATCCAAATCTGACCATCAGCCTTACCATATTTAATGGCATTTTCTACCAGGTTCTGAATCAAACGTCCCATCAACGACATATCCAGCTGCAATACAATGGTATCATCCAATGCAAAATGGAATCTTGTGAGATTATATCCATTTTCTTCGCAAGTCTTATGAATCAAATCAGTAAAATTCACTGGAGCAAACTTCACAGATTCTGTCCCCTGATCCAATCTGGTAATACTGAGAAGCTCAGAAATCAAATCAGACATTTTCACTGCCTGCCGATAGATCATATCAATGGTTTCCGCACGTTCTTCAGGCGTTTCTTCATACTTTTTCGCATACTCACAGGCACTTTTGATAACAGAAGTAGGAGTTCTCAACTCATGGGAAGCATCGGCAGTAAACTGCTGTTCCGCTTCGAACGATTTTTCCAACCTTGCAAACATTTTATCAAAAGTCGTTGCCAGTCTGGTAAATTCATTATTGCCCTCAGGTATTTCCATTCTTGCAGACAAGTCCGATGCTTCACTAATGGTATCAGCTGTCTGTATCATCTGCTCCAGAGGTCGGAAAGCACGCTTTGCAATCAAATAACCGCCAATGGTTGCCAGCAGAATAAAGATAGGCATGGCTGCGGCGGAACTCATAACCAGATTTCGAATCATCATCGTATCTTCTGATACTTCCATAACCCCTCTTACCCATACGCCATTATCCCATCCAAAGGGGCACCAAAGGTCAAAAACATAAAATCGATTCTCTCCATCAGAAACCATACGAGTCAGGCCATTCTCAAAGGGTTCTGAAACGGTAAAAGAAGCTGGAATCTGACCTGCCAGCAGAGATTCTTTCTGACTGTAAATCACAGAATATACGCCATTTTGATAAAACTGAAACTCATCACCCAACTGCAATTTTCCATCTGCCACATCCACTTCTTCTAAATTATTGCGTACTATCTGTGATACGTTATTCATAGCCGTCTGTGTCGTGACAGCATTGCTGACAAACCAGAGAAAACCAATCAGCAGCATCCCCATAACAGTCATAAGTATAAAATACCAGATGGTGATTTTCAGTTTAATGGAAATACGTTTCATGATTTTTCCCCTTGTTCCTCCTCACGCAGTACCCAACCAACGCCACGGATGGTATGGATGAGTTTCGTGTCATAACCATCATCAATTTTCTTACGGAGTTTACTCATATACACATCCACATTATTGGAATTACCGGAATACTCATAATTCCAAATGCGATCTTCAATCTGCTCTCTGGAAACAACATTCCCCTTATTTCGCAAAAGATATTCCAGAATGGAAAATTCCTTTGGCAGCAGGGTAATCTCTTTGCCGTCTCTTGTAACAACATGGCTTTTTACGTCCATCGTCAGGCTTCCAGCGGTAAAACAGTTATTTCTGTTTCCCGCATATTTTCTTGTCATAGCCCGAATTCTTGCCAAAAGCTCATCAAAATCAAAAGGTTTGATCAGATAATCATCTGCCCCTAAATCCAATCCTTTCACTCGATCTGCAATGCTGTCTTTTGCGGTTAAAAACAGTACAGGAATGTCTTTCCCCTTGTCCCGTAATTCCTGTATCAGCGTATAGCCATCTTTTTTCGGCATCATCACATCCAGTACCACAGCATCATATTCCGCGCCCATCAGATGCAGCCATGCTTCTTCTCCATCAAAACAGCCGTCTACGCTGTATCCTTCCCGTTTTAATGTTTTTACCAGCAAACGGTTCATATCCATTTCGTCTTCTACAACCAATATCCGCATTTGATCCTCTCCTCACAATCTGTACTGATTCCATTATGGCCTTTGTTTTCCATTCCGTCAAATTTAATTTTTTCTACATCATAACAGAAAAAGCAGAACCTTCCCCGGTTCTGCCTTTTCATTCCATACTACTACTTCATCAAATAAATTACATGAATTTCTTTTCTTTGATCTTCAAACGTGTCATAGCTCTTGCCATTGCCATTTGACCACGATAATACTCTTTTCGGCTTGTCTGCAAAGCAATGCGTTCCTCTGCACGTTCTTTTGCTTCCTGCGCACGTTTTGCGTCTACATCTTCCGGTCTTTCCGCACTGTCTACGACCATGGTGACTGTATTCCCCACGACACGGGCAAACCCCTGTCCAACAGCTATATAATACCATTTTCCATCCAGTTTATAACGCAGAATGCCAATGGCAATGCCGATTACCATGGAAACATGGTTCGCCAGAACGCCATATTCCCCATCGCTGGTGGGAACTACCAAACTTTCGCAGGTACCTTCATAAAACAGACCGCTGCTGGAGGAAATCTTCAACTGAAACTGTGTCATATTGCCGCCTCCTTACGCGCCCTGTGCCATCAATTCCGCTTTTTTCTTCACATCATCTATGGTTCCAACATTAAAGAATGCCGCTTCCGGATAGTCATCCATTTCACCAGATACAATGGCTTTAAAACCACGAACGGTCTCTGCCAAAGGGATGTATACACCTTTCACGCCTGTGAAGTTTTCAGCCACAGAGAATGGCTGAGACAGGAAACGCTGAATCTTTCTGGCACGATAAACTGTCAGTTTATCCTCGTCGCTCAGTTCATCCATACCCAAAATTGCGATAATATCCTGCAATTCCTGATATTTCTGCAGCATCTGCTGTACCTTCATGGCTGTCTGATAATGTTCCTCCCCTACGATATCTGCTTCCAGAATTCTGGAGGAAGAAGCCAAGGGGTCAACAGCGGGATAAATCCCCTGTTCCACGATTTTTCTGGACAATACCGTTGTGGCATCCAGATGGGCAAATGTTGTGGAAGGCGCAGGGTCAGTTAAGTCATCGGCAGGCACATATACTGCCTGTACAGAAGTGATAGACCCATCTGTTGTAGAAGTGATACGTTCCTGTAACTGCCCCAGTTCATTTGCCAGTGTGGGCTGATAACCAACAGCAGAAGGCATACGACCCAGCAATGCAGATACTTCAGAGCCAGCCTGTACAAAACGATAAATATTGTCGATGAACAGCAGTACGTCCTGATGTTCCCGATCACGGAAGTATTCTGCCATAGTCAAACCTGTTTCTGCAACACGCATTCTGGCACCGGGGACTTCGTTCATCTGACCGAATACCAAAGCAGTTTTGCTCAATACGCCAGATTCTTTCATTTCCCAATACAGGTCATTGCCTTCTCTTGAACGTTCGCCAACGCCTGTGAAAATGGAATAACCGCCATGTTCTGTGGCTACATTATGAATCAGTTCCTGAATCAGCACGGTTTTCCCAACACCGGCACCACCGAATAGACCGATCTTACCGCCTTTTGCGTACGGCGCCAACAGGTCGATAACTTTGATACCTGTTTCCAGTATTTCTACTGCGGGGCTCTGTTTTTCAAAATCAGGGGCTTTCCGGTGAATCTGCCAGTGTTCTTCTGCCTGCACAGGTTCGCCGCCGTCAATGGGTTCCCCCAAAAGGTTAAACATTCTGCCCAATACTTTTTCGCCAACAGGAACCGTAATGCCGGCACCTGTTGCGGTAACTTCCAATCCTTTGGAAAGGCCTTCGCTGGTATCCATCATAATGCAGCGCACGACGCCTTCCCCCAACTGCTGTGCTACTTCCATTACCCGTGTATGGTCTTCTACCACAACAGTCAGTGCTTCCTGAATTTTGGGTACATGCTCCTGCGGAAAACGTACGTCCACAACAGCACCCATGATTTGTATGATTTTTCCTTGTTCCATACACCAGTTCCTCCTTTACAACCGCTTCTTTTTCTGGGCTTTCGCACCAGCAATGACTTCCGTGATTTCCTGTGTGATACTTCCCTGACGTAAGCGGTTGTATTGCAGCTGCAATTGCTGTAACATTTCCGTTCCGTTTTTGGTTGCGCCATCCATGGCAACCATACGGTCATTGAGTTCTGCGCAGTAACTTTCTGTCAATGCACTGAAAATAATGCCCTGCATGGTAATAGGTGCCAATTGGTTGAACACAGAAGCCGCATCCGGGAAAAACTCTTCCGGTACTTCCGGTTCGTCACCTTCCGGCAGCCCCATATCTTTATGATAAAACTGCTCACGGGAAAGAGGCAGCAGCTTTATCATCACGGGTTCCGATTGCAGACCATTTTTCATACGTGTATAAATGATATATACTTCCTGCACTCGTTCATTTCTTACTTCATCCAGCAGGTCTACCGTAATCTGCCTTGCTCGCTGCAAAGTAGGCTTTTGAGAAGAATATAAAAAATCTTCTTCAAAGGGAATCTGTTTGTGCAAAAAATAATGGCGTCCCACCTGTCCAATGACAAAGAAACGAGCATCGGGATGGGCATGATATTCCTGTTCTGCTTTCTTTTCCACGTTCAAATTATATGCCCCAGCAAGACCTTTATCTGCCGTGATGACAATATAAGCCCGTTTCCCGGCAAAATCGGGGCCATCCACAGGTTCCAAAAAGCGATGTTCCATTTCTGGTATATGATGCAAAATGTCGCCAATGCTTCGGCGAATGGTATGAAAGTAATCATACACCTGCTCCATATTTTTTCTTGCTTTTCGCAATTTGGATGAGGAGATCAGATACATTGCATTTGTGATCTTCATGGTGTCTGAAATACTTTTCATACGATCCTGAATTTCTTTACTGCTTGCCATATCCTTGCTCCTTCTTGAATACGTCTAATTCTGCCAGAACAGCTTCTTTCTGTTCCGGTGTAAATTGTTTTTCATTTCTGATAAATTCCAGAATTTCAGGTTTATTTTCTTCCATATGTCCATAAAAGTCAGCCACAAAACCAGCGACCTTTTCTTTAGGAATGCCAAGGAGTTTCCTACTGGTGGCAACACAAAGGGTAATAACCTGTCTTTCCAGAGATTTTGGCTGATACAAAGGCTGTTTCAGCAATTCCATCAGCTGCTGACCATATTCGATCTGTTCTCTTGTGCTGGTATCCAGTTCAGAACTGAACTGGGAGAAAGATTCGATTTCCTTATACTGCGCCAAGTCGATACGCAATGTACCACTGACACTCTTAATAGCTTTGGTCTGTGCCGCACCGCCTACACGGGATACGGAAAGACCTACGTTAACCGCAGGGCGGAAACCTTCGAAGAACAAATCGCTTTCCAGATAAATCTGACCATCGGTAATAGAAATAACGTTGGTAGGGATGTACGCAGAAACGTCCCCTGCCTGTGTTTCGATGATGGGCAGTGCAGTAATGGAGCCGCCCCCATGGGCTTCATCCATACGGCAGGAACGTTCCAACAATCTAGAATGCAAATAGAATACGTCACCAGGATATGCTTCACGTCCGGGAGAACGTTCCAACAACAAGGACAGCGCACGATATGCCACCGCATGTTTTGACAGATCATCATAAACAATGAGAACATCTTTTCCCTGATCCATGAAGTATTCCGCAATGGCAGTACCGGAATAAGGTGCCAGGTACTGCAACGCTGCTGGTGCGCTGGCTGTTGCCGCAACTACAACGGTATAATCCATAGCACCATGCTTTTTCAAATTGGTCATAACCTGTGCAATGGTAGAGGCTTTCTGCCCAATGGCTACATATACACAGATGACATCTTTATCTTTCTGGTTCAAAATGGTATCTACGGCAATGGCTGTTTTACCAGTCTGTCTGTCGCCGATAATCAATTCTCTCTGACCACGTCCAATAGGGAACATAGAGTCAATGGCCATGATCCCTGTCTGCAAAGGAACATTGACGGACTGTCTTTCAATGACGCCAGCTGCTTTTCTTTCCAGCATATACCAGTCTTTTGCTTCAATTTCGCCTTTGCCGTCAATGGGAGCACCCAAGGCATCCACAACACGTCCCAGAATGCTGTCCCCTACGGGAATGCCGGCTCTGCGTTTGGTACGCAGCACACGGGTGCCTTCTGTCAAGGTCTGCTCGTCACCCAAAACCATGCAAAGGATTTCTGTTTCATCGATATTCTGTACCAGACCTTTCAGACCGTTTTCAAACAATACGATTTCACCATACATGGCTTTTGAGATACCTTTTACCGCAGCAATCCCGTCATGAAGATGGTGTACATAGCCGCCTTCCTCGATGGAAAATTCATCTTCAAAACCATTGATATCGCTTTTCATAATTGAAATGATATCTTCTCTGCCTTTTTCTTTCCGAAGCTGACGTTCCAGTTTGTCAAAAGTCAGTTTGAATGTATTGTCAAAAACTTTGTTCCCAATCTGAAGCATATAACCGCCCAGAATGTCATCATTTTGATGTTCCTCCAGCACCACGTCTGTGGCATTGTATGTTTTCTGGAGGATTTTTTTCAGCTCCTGCAAATCTCCTTCAGAAGGTCTTTTGGCATAATGAATGATCGCCTTCAAAATTCGATTTTCTTCAAAAAATTCTTTTGTGAAATTTTCTGCCATCACGCTTCACCTACCTTCTTCAGCAAATCTTCAAAGAGCGCTTTTTCTTTTTCTTCGTTGATATTGTTCCCCACTGCTTTTCTTGCAGCAAGCATGGCAATGGTAACCATTTCATCCTGGGTATCTGCCAGCAGTTTTTTCCGTTCCTGCTCAGCCTGCTTTCTGGATGAAATCAAAATGCGTTTTGCCTCTTCTTCAGAAGCCTGCAATTGTTCTTTTTCTTTTCTGCTGGCTGCCTCCAAAATGCGCTGTGCCTTTTCCCTTGCCTCTTTTGTGGCATTTTCCACGGTTTCCCGGACCTGCTGGAGATTCTGGTTTGCCAATGCCTCCTGCTCTTTGGCATGATCCATCTGTCCCTGAATCATTTCCTGCCGCTGATCCAGAACTTTTTGTACCCTTGCGAACAGAAATTTTTTCAAAAGGACATACAGTACGATCAAATCAACAAAAGTCCAAATAATATTCCAATTCAGCGTTAACATTTCCACATTCTCCTTTTATCAGCCTAAGAACAGGATAATCAGCAATGCAATAACAAAGCCGTAAATTGCAGTTGCTTCGGCCAGTGCGGCACCAAGCAGCAGTGTTTTGCTGATTTTGCTTTCTGCTTCGGGCTGTCTTGCAATGGATTCTACGGCTTTAGATGTAGCGATACCAATACCGATACCTGCGCCAATACCTGTAAATACTGCAATACCTGCACCAATCGCGATTAAAGTTGTCATTTCTATTTCCTCCTTGAATATCCTAAATTCTTTTTTATTCTATGGCTTCTTTGATAAACAAAGCAGTCAGAAATACAAATACATAAGCCTGAATCAGTCCATCGAAAATATCGAAGTACAGGCTGAATGCCACTGGAATGATCGCCGGTACAATGATCTTGATCAGTTCCATAACGACAAATGCACCCAATACATTCCCAAAAAGTCGCATGCAAAGAGACAGCGGCTTGATAAAGATTTCCAAAATATTAATGGGGGTGATGATAGGCATAGGTTCTGCAAAACTTTTTACCCAGCCTTTCACACCTTTCTGATGAATGCCTGCGTACTCAATGAGCACAATGCTCATGATGGCAAGTCCTGCTGTCACATTCAGATCCTTTGTTGGCGGTTTAATGCCAAAAAGTCCGATAAGGTTCGCACAGCCTATGAACAGAAGCACCGTTCCCAGATATGGCACATATCTTTTACCATGTTCACCAAAAATCCCCGTGAAAAAATCCTGTAAAAATGTCACACAGGATTCCACAAAAACTTGACGTTTTCCTGTTGGCACGATTTGCAGATTTCTGGTCAGATAAAGCGAAGCCACTACAAGAAAAGCCATGATGATCCATGTAGCTACCACGGATTCCGGAACCGGTATCCCGCCAAATACAGGAATGGTAAATGCCGTTTCACAGTTCAGCTCGTTCATCAGTTCTTCTGCTAAACTTCCCATATGATTACTCCTTTTTACATTATTGTACACTTCCTACCGGGAAAGCACTGCGGAATACTTTTCGTACAATGGGGCCTGCAATGAGCAACTGGAATGGCAAAGCCATGATAAAGTTTTTGGGAATATTGGTCAGCCAGATCATACCAAGCTGTCCCCATTCTCCCGTTCTGACACATACTTCCAATCCGCCATACAAACTCATCACAATGACCATAGGCACAACCATACATGTGGAAATGCAAATGACCTTACGCAGTGTGCTGCTTTCAGGTTTTACCAGAAAGCGGAAGGCAAAGCCTTTTGCCAATTTGGAAACCAAAAACCAGTCAAAGCACATGGCGTATATGTAAGCAATGGGAAAACCAAGCCAGCCTTCCCGCAACACATCAAAAGATGGCCCGCCCATATGGAGTGTAACATTATACATGCTCATCCAAAACACCATTACAAAACACATCAATACAGTATAAATCAGACTTTCTCTTTTATTCTGCGGCATAATTATCCTCCTTTTATTTCCATTACTGCCTTTTTTGTCCACAAGAAATATTGTAGTAATTTCTTTTGTGTCATGTAAGTGTTTTTTTATTTTCGTCTTTTTTCTCTGAAATCGGCAGAAATGATTTCATTTTGTAGGAAATTATACCCAATGTCTTTTGAGAACATGCAGGACAATTCAAACAATAGAATTGCCAAAGAATTTTCTGATTTTTTCACTGTGAAACTGTCTTTTTTTCAGTACTTTCCGATCGTGTATTTTCTTTTTTGCATTTTTTGCTGCCTCATCCCTTCTTTCTGTCTCCGCAACAAACCACATCCGGCATCTCCAGAAATATCAGTTCGTCTGCGCTTCCCATTCGGGCGTTCACAAAAATAACAAATATTTGATTCCATAATTCCTTATTACCATTATGAGATAAAAACCACTATGGGTATTCTCATATGCTCTGGCATACTAGATGTAATCCAGCATCCTATTTTCATTGTCCTCGTCCAATCACACCACACTCCTTTGTTGTCATAAATTCCAGGGTGTTTCCGTGTATTGATGATATACGCTTCGAACACGCACTCATATTAGCACTACAATTACAACATGTCAATATTTACATGTTTAAAATTCCATGTTTTTTTTAACATGTAATTCTAGTCAAGTTAAAATGTTTGTGATATAATACAATTGATTTTCATGGCATAGGTACAAATAAGGAGTGAAATATATGGGGACGTTAAAATATGCCATCCTTGGGTTATTGAACCGACAAGAGATGACAGGCTATGAATTGACAAAAGCAATTGAACACAGCCTTCTGGGATCATGGCGCGCAAAACACAGCCAAATTTATCCTGAATTAAAATCTTTGACACAAAAAGGGCTGGTAAAATATGAAGTTGAGATTTCCGGTACTGTATTGGAAAAGAAGGTATATTCCATTACAGAAGAAGGACGCAGCGATTTTTTGCATTGGGAATCCAAAAAACTTCCATTGCAGCCAAACACCAAAGATGAATTTCGGCTGCAATTATACTTTTCCAGTTGTCTTCCACCGGAAAAACGCATTGAACTACTGGAACACCAATTAGCCCTGCATCAAGCAAAATTACAGAAACTAAAACGGATCATGCAGAAATTTGATTCCATTCCGCCTACGGAGGAACCTTATTTTAGTGATTACTTAGTTCTAGGTGGTGCAGTTGTCAGAGAGGAAACAAGCTGTCATTGGTTAAAAACATGTATTGACCTTTGCCAACAGCGGCTTTCCTCACAAAAAAAATGATGCTCTCTTCAAATCTGCATCATACATTTCAAATTTTCAAGCCATCCATTTTCTGAATATCTCAGAAAAATTTCAAACCTTTTCAGATTCCATTTCTGCTCTTCCAAAAGACAAATATTCTATATGACACCATGTCATATCTAAGCACTGTCCGCACAGAGTGGACTCTGGTCTCATAATGTCCTATAACCAACATCGACATATACTACCACTTATTTACAGAAATGTAAATTAATACTTTTATATCTTTACATTATTTTCACATCGGATGGAGATTGTTACAAAATAAAAAGCCGAGACTCTATAAAGAGCTCGACTTTTTTATTTTCATATTTATACCGCTTCATGGAAGGTACGCATAATAACTTCTCTCTGCTGGTCTTTAGACAAGCGATTGAAATTTACAGCATAACCAGAAACACGAATGGTCAGTGTTGGATATTTTTCAGGATGTTCCATGGCATCCAACAGAATATCTCTATTCATGACATTGACATTCAGATGGTGTGCTCCCTGATAGAAATAACCATCCAGAATATGAACCAGATTTTCAATACGTTGTGTTTCATCTTTTCCTAAGGCATCAGGAACAATGGAGAATGTATTGGAAACACCATCCTGGCAGACATTTCTGTAAGGAATTTTTGCGACAGAATTCAAAGAAGCCAACGCTCCATTTTCATCTCTGCCATGCATGGGGTTTGCACCAGGAGCTAAAGGTTCCCCATGCTTTCTGCCATCTGGTGTTGTACCAGTCTTCTTTCCATACATCACATTACTGGTAATGGTCAGAGCAGACAAAGTATGCTTTGCATTGCGATAAATAGGATGTTTCTTCAACGCATTGGAAAAATAAGTTGCCACTTCCACTGCCAGTTCATCCACACGGTCGTCGTCATTGCCATATTTCGGGAAATCCCCTTCTACGTTAAAATCAACGGTTACACCGTTTTCATCCCGCACAGGAGTCACATTGGCAAATTTGATGGCGGAAAGAGAGTCTGCCACAACGGAAATACCTGCCATACCAAAGGCAGTCAGTCGTTCCACATTGCCGTCATGGAGCGCCATCTGACTTGCTTCATATGCATATTTATCGTGCATATAGTGGATGATATTGATGGTATCCACATAAAGCTCCGCAACATAGTCCAGCACTTTTTTATAACGATCCCAAACTTCGTCAAAATCAAGTATATCTTTTTCCAATGGTTCAATGCCTGGAACCACTGGCACTTTTTGCAGTTCATCCACACCGGCATTCAACGCCATCAGCAAGGATTTTGCCAGATTTGCTCTTGCGCCGAAGAACTGCATCTGTTTTCCCACACGCATAGCAGATACACAGCAGGAGATAGCGTAATCATCGCCGTAAAGAGGACGCATGACATCGTCATTTTCATACTGGATAGAGTCTGTCAAAATACTCATTTTCCCACAATATTTCTTAAATTCTTCAGGAAGATCTCTGCTCCACAGAACAGTCATATTGGGTTCTGGCGCTGTTCCCAGATTTGTCAGGGTATGCAGATAACGGAAAGAGTTTTTTGTAACCAAAGGTCTGCCGTTAATGCTGACACCGCCAATGGCTTCTGTCACCCACGTGGGATCTCCACCGAAAAGTTCATTATATTCCGGTGTTCTCAGATGTCGCACCAGTCTTAATTTAATGATGAACTGATCGATCAGTTCCTGTGCTTCTTTTTCTGTAATTACACCGTTTTTCAAATCTCTTTCAATATAAATATCGAGGAAAGTGGATGTACGGCCCAGAGAAATGGCCGCTCCGTTGTTTTCTTTTACCCCTGCCAGATACGCCATATACAAAAACTGTACGGCTTCTTTGGCATTTTTTGCAGGTTCGCTGATATCCACACCATATTTCATTGCCATGGATTTCATTTCTTTCAGTGCCTGAATCTGCATGCTGATTTCTTCTCGCAAACGGATTCTTTCATCTGTCATAGGCCCATCAAACATATCCTGTTCTTTCTCTTTTTCACCAATGAGAAAATCAACACCATACAAAGCAACTCTTCTATAATCTCCAATGACACGTCCACGACCATAGGCATCAGGTAAGCCTGTCAGAAGGCCCACATGTCTCGCCACCTTTGTTCTCTTTGGATATGCGTCGAATACGCCTTCGTTATGGGTTTTCCGATAAGCATGGAAATCCTTTTCTAACTGTGGATTCAATTCATAGCCATACTGCTCCAATGCACTTTTTGCCATTTTCATGCCGCCATAAAGGTTTACGATCCGTTTCAGAGGCGCATCTGTCTGTAAGCCAACAATGACTTCGTTCTCCTGATCGATGTACCCAGGCGCGAAATTATCAATGCCGGATACAATATTGGTTTCTACATCCAAAATGCCCTTTTTCATTTCTTCCAAAATCAATTCATGGCATTTATCCCATACTTTCTGTGTTCTATCTGTAACCCCTTCCAGGAAGGTGTCATCGCCTTCGTAAAGGGTGTAATTTTTCTGAATAAAGTTTCTGACATCAATTTCGTTTGTCCATTTTCCTGTCTGAAAACCCTGCCAAGCTGTTGTATTCATATTTACGTCATCCTTTCTAACCACAAGTTATGCAATCATTCCCGTCAATACATTTTGAAGATACTGTAATTTTTTCTGTTCCATAGGCGGAACATTTTCCAGAGAATAAGGAATGCCTAAGGCATGGTATTTCTCCACACCCATGGTATGATAAGACAAAAGTTCCACTTTCTGCACATTGGGGATCGTCTTAATCATTTTTCCCAATTGCCGGATATGCGATTCCCCGTCAGTCAGACCAGGCACCACCACATGTCTGATCCAAAGAGGAACACCCTTTGCCTTCACCGCTTCCAAAAACTCCGTGGCAACAGAAATGTCTCCTCCTGTCAGCTCATGATAGTTCTCCGGCACCATATGCTTGATGTCAAAAATCACCAGATCTGTATAATCCAGCAATGCATCATAGGAGCCATTTCCATATCCTGCCGTATCTAGGCATGTGGAAATATTTTCTGCCTTGCAGGCTTTGAACAATTCTGTTACAAACTCTGCCTGTAACAAAGGTTCCCCACCGGAACAGGTGACACCACCTGTTTTGCCATAATAGGGACGATAACGTTTCAGCATCTTCATAATTTGATCTACATCCATTTCTTTTTCGCCGGAGAGCTGCCATGTATCAGGGTTATGGCAGTAACGGCACCGAAGTCGGCACCCCTGCAGAAAAAGAACGGTACGGATTCCAGGCCCATCCACAAGTCCCATAGACTCAATGGAATGGATTTTTCCTGCTTGCATATCATCACCTCTTTCTATCCAATTTTTTGAAATAGAAAAAGCCGCACGCCCAGGCTTTTCCTGCCCAGACGGTCGGCTTGTGGTAACGATTATACTCCATGTGGTTAGATCCACGATTCCGTCAGTCATATAATCCACGGTTCGATAGTAGCATACTTTATTTTCAGTGTCAAATGGAAATTGTGTATTTCACGAAGATGAATGTTTTTTTGTCAAAAACATATTTTTTTACTCTGTTTTGTGATAAATTTTGATGAAATTTTTCAAAATAATAAAATCTGCAAAGCAATCTTGCCAACAACCAAAAATATCACCAATATATTCCCGGCTGCCAGCGTTGCTTTAAAGCACATTCTAAATGTTGTTTGTTTCTGAAGGTACCCAATCACCTTTCTCATAAGCATATTCTTGTTTTTTCCAAACCTCCGTCTGTTCCAGATCCCTGTTAGCTGCAAAAAGTGTCTCACCATCATATAAACAATGCAGTTTCTCTCCAGTTGACAGTTCCAAAGTCATACCAAACATACGATACGGATATTTTTGAATAGTACCTATGGCATCCGTATTTTTCCATTGGATGGCTTTCCCATTGCCCTTCCCTTTTAATTCTAACTTTCCCTTGTTTAAGGTATAAGAGATATCCAGTTCCTTCAGCACAGCAGAAAGTTCCGTATATTCTTCCTGAAGGGTCAGAATCGAAACACCTGCACATTCTCCCGCTCGTACCTTTTCCAAAGGAAAGGAGTCTTCCTTTGTTTTCAGAATATCCCCTTTCTCCATTGCATGAAATGACAGAAGATATGACGTGTTTTTTCTCGCCTGCATCAAATACTGGGAGCAATTTTCAAATGAAAATCTGTTTGGCGCTTCCGGATTGCCATGAATAGAATTCCTGTTGGTTTTTGTAATCTGTTCCAGTCTTTCCGGCAGCACTTCGGCATTTCCATTCTCATTATAAAATACGGTTTTTCCTACCATTTCTCCATCTTGTTTTAAAGCAATGCCTTCTCCAATCAATTCTTCCGCATCAATCAGGAATTCACCATCATAAGCATAAGTGGCGAGCTGTATACCATTGATATATGTTTCATATTTCAAACCATCCTGCATGTAAGGTATATCACCGTTTTCATCGTATTCCTCTGAATAAATGTCATCCTGCCACAAAACGATTTCTGATACCATACCCGATCTGGTTTCCAATGTATGACTTTCCGCTATATCTACAAAAAATCCACAGTGCAGAAGATCTTTCAGATACAGAAATGTTTTTCCATCCTGAGAGATATAAGGAACGGTTTCTCCTTATATCTGAACGGATCGCGTATCTGGCTGCATTACTTTACAAAGGCCCAATATCACACACAAAGCACATGCGGCAGCCAGAAAAATCCTGCGTTTTTTCATCATTCTTCCCCCATTTTATCCATTACGAAAGCATAAAACCAATATTAATAAAATGTTTATCCAGTCCAACGAGAGGCAATCCAACCGCTTCGCTATAAATTTCTCCTGTATATTCATTGAAGTAGATCGGGAAATTTTCGAACTCTTTTAACTCGTACACATAAAATCTGCCAAGTTTTTTCCCTGTATAGGTAACTGCCGAAGCATCATAGTAAAACTTCTCCTCAATTTTCTGATTTGCTTCTTCTCTTGCCGCAATCAAATTCTGCTGATACTGAACGGAAACATCGATAATTTTTTCCATACCATCTTTGGAAACGTATTGGGGCTTTGTTCCATCCGGCATTTCAATGGCAATCACATTGACTTTTACCCGATTGAGATCTGCCGAATTATCCTCGTTGCAAAATTTCTTCTCATAGTCATTCACATATTGTACCTTTCCTCCAAAGGTTTCTGCAACAAAACGCAGAGGCACATACAAATGATCATAATCACACAAGTAGTAAGAAGCATCTATTTCATGACCATTCAGCAGCACAGTACTTTCGTTATATCTTGGAAAAACAAGGGTGGTATTGCCTTTTTGCAAAGTCAGATATTTCCCCTCCTGACGTGTCAGATCATAAGTAATGCCAAGGGGTTCCGCAATTTTTTCCAAAGGCGCATATATAACGCCATCCTGCAGCACTGTATCCGGCTCCGGCACAAATCCACCGTTAATCATCAGCAGACGAATACCGTTTTTTACATCTCTTTCAAAAGTTCTTTCGGAAATTCCAGTGTTTGGATTCTCAAAAGAAATTTCATAGAAATCCGATAATTCTGTTTGATAAATATCTATATCAGCCTTGTTTTTTTCCCATCTGATACTTTCTGCCCCTAATGCACATTCTCCAGCTGGCAAAAGGAACGCAAAACAAAGAAGCGGAACTGCCAGTGTTTTCCCGAAAATACTGTAACTGTTTTTCATAACCATCCCTCTTTTCTGATGTATCAAACCATGCCTCCACCCTTACAATTGTACTTTTACATGTACAATTATATTATTATCATATCATAGAACCAGCGGAAACACAGGAAAAATGACATTTTGTAAGAATTTTTTCAAAATTCCCAATAATAAAAAATCCGGCACAGGGAAGTCCCATGATGCCGGATTTTTAAACAGACTGCAATTGCTGCAAAAACAAATCATTCAATTCCTGCCAGTCAGCCATTTTTGTTTCATTTAGTGTTTTTAAAGTATTGCGGATATCTTCAATGGAATTTTCCAGATAAGTATTGAGCTTATCTACTTTTGCGATCATTTTAACTTCTGGAACATTCTGTTTCAGTTCCAGAAGCCTTTCCACTTCTTCCCGCAAAGCGTCTGGAAGTTCTGCCTCCATCAATTCTGAAAACAGCATAGGAGGCGGTGTTTTCGTTTCCAGAATCCATCGACATGCCAATACAGGTCTCAGTACATAAAAATACTTTTTGATTTTGACCATATGGTCATTTAAGTATTCACGGCGATTTTTCTCCGCCATATGAATATAGTGGTACAGGCTTCTTTTTGTTGAAAAGTAATTTCCCATCATGGTTCTGAATGTATCCGCAAATGGGGTTTCCATATATACAATGGGTGAGGAAAACCATTCAAATAATGTGGGATTGGATTTATGGAAAAGTCGCAATGTTTTTTGCAAGTCCCATCCATTGATATCCAAAATGCCGTCCAATGGCAATTCAATCACATCTCTCGTTTTTTCCAACCGCAGATAGTCTTCTTTCTGGCGAATATAAATGAACCGCACATCATAATCGCTGTCCGTAGAAGGAAAGCCCCATGCACGACTGCCGGACTCCACAGCAAGGAGAATGTGAATACGCTCATTTTTCTCGATTTCACGAAGTTTCCTGACAATTGTCTGTTCCATCGACCTCCTCCTTCCTCTTTTTCCATGGTACATCTTCGTTGGATGCTTTGAAATTATAAATGGGTTTCATCACATCAATGACCTCCACTGTTTCGCCAATGACATCCAGAATATCCTCCAATGATTTATATGCCATAGGCGCTTCATCCAGTGTATCTTCATTGACAGAAGTTGTGTAGATCCCTGCCATTGCTTCTTTGTAGGACTCCATATTGAGGGTTTCTCTTGCTTTTGCTCTGGACATCACGCGCCCTGCTCCATGGGGTGCAGATTGGTTCCACTCCGCATTGCCTTTGCCTACCGCAATGATGGAACCATCCCGCATATTGATGGGAATAAGGACTTTTTCTCCAGCATGTGCCGCAATGGCACCTTTACGGAGAATCATTTCATTCACGTCAATATAATTGTGAATGGTATGGAATGATTCCACAGCAGTCATACCTGTTCTTTCCAGAATGATCTCCGCCATTCTTTCCCTGTTGCGCTTTGCAAAACGCTGACAGATTTCTACGTCGTACAGGTAATCCTCAAAAAATGTCCCGTAAAGCCAGCAAATATCTTCTGGAATCAGCAAATCCTGTGTTTCATAATTGTTCTTCAGTTCTTTCAAAGCTTCCTGAATCTCTGCCCGTCTGCCTTCTGCCTTATATGTACGGATGATTTCATCTCTTTGGCGGAAATAGTCCTCTTTTCCCATATGCAGGTCAATGGCAAGCTGCTGATACACTTCAGCCACTTGTTTTCCCAGATTACGGCTGCCGGAATGGATCACCAGATAGCAAGTGCCATCTGCCGCCTGATCTACTTCAATAAAGTGGTTTCCGCCACCCAATGTTCCTAGAGAGCGTTCCAGCCTTTTGGCATCCCGCAAAGAGCGGTAACAGCGCAGCTGTGTCAGATCGAAACGCTCCATTCTGCCTTCCCACACGTTTCTGTCTGAAGGAATATAATGACATGCTTCATCCAGTTTCACAAAGTCCACTTCTTTTTCCGCCAGTTTTACAGTATACATTCATAGCGATAGGTAAGATTTTGATGTTATCTCCATCTTTTCCCCCGCTCCACACCGTACGTGAGACTTTCGCCTCATACGGCGTTCCATCGTAACAGTAAAATAAGTGTTTTTATATGGTTTATATTAGTGCGTAGTTTGTTTTAGTTTTTAGCTTTAACTGCTATTGCCGGATTGCCCGCCATCTTCCTAAGCTCATTGAGTTTCTTAATCATAGAAGTATTTAAGTTAAGCGTATTAACATATTTTGCTATAGTGACATCACTGGTTGCGTGGATTAGGATATGCACCGTTGGGAGCACAAGTGTAAGATTATCATAGTTATCTTTACCTCCTAAGTGTACAGGGGTTTTATGATGACAATGAATGTCATCGGCAGAGTCAAACCAAATACCCGTTACAGAACACCTTCCATATTGGGCACAGTAAAGTGATATTCTATTATCCATAAATTCTATACTTCTACCATATAACTTTTGTTTCATTAACTGGTACATGATGGATGTATTGAATTTTAGATTTTTATGAATAATAGCTCTACCTTCTGCTGTGTATTTATTGATTTCTATCCTTTTACACATCGGAGCTTTAAATTTAACATATGCAATTGGTACTATCAGAAAATCTCCAAAATATCTAGCTTGATTCGACCTTTCGTATTTTTTAACGAATGCCGATTGGCTAGCATTTCTGGGGGCTTTTTTAATAGATAATTCACTGAGCCGATGCTTAGACCTTATCTTTAACGCGTATGCAGTTTTGGACAGATCCTGTGAGACCATCGATGCCATTTCATAATAGTTGTGCCAGCCTGCAATTTGCAGATTGTAACTATTGATGGCTTCAACGATTCCATTGTCATCTTTAGCATGTTGTATACTTTTAATTGCTTCCTTTAATTGTGTTTTAATTCTCTTTAGAGCCTTGTCACAGATATGAGATTTAATCAGATATCTGCCAGCTTTTCTGTCTACTTTTATCTTGATTCCAAGAAATTCCGAATATTGTCTTTTGAGGTTAACGATTCTGGTTTTTTCAGGTGAAACCTCAAGCTTAAGACGTTCTTTGACCCAGTTAGTAACTGCAATCATCGTTTTTACTGCTGACTTTTTATCTCTACAAAAGATACGAAAATCATCAGCGTATCTAACTATGAACATTTCTTTGAGCTTTGTGGTTTTCATTGCCCTATAACCATGACTCATATCCTTTGTGCCATTTTTGTAAGTTCTATGTGAATACTTACAGGCGACAGGATTGTTTGTCCATTGGTTTTCGACCCAATGGTCTAACTCATTTAGAACAATATTGGCTAAAAGTGGTGACAGAATCCCTCCTTGCGGAGTTCCTTTAACTGGTATGACTTTTGAGCCATCAGGTAATAGTATTGGAGCTTTCAGGATTTGCTGAATTATATAGAGAAGTTTCTTATCTCTAATATTCATTGCATAAATCTGTTTCATCAGTTTTCTGTGATTTACATTATCGAAGAAACCTTTGATATCAACTTCTACAATGTATGTCAATCCTGTTCGGTTGATATGCTTGTATGTTGCTGCTATCGCCTGTTGGCAACTTCGGTTCGGACGGAATCCGTAACTATTTTCACTGAATTTTGCTTCACAGATTGGTTCAAGGACTTGTAATATACATTGCTGTATAATTCTGTCCCATATGCATGGAATACCAAGCGGTCTGGTTGTTCCATTAGGCTTTGGTATTTCCTTTCTTCTTACAGCTCTTGGGTGATAGTTAAACAGAATTTTTCTAACCCTTTGGATCATTTCTTCCTGAGTTAATTTTGCAATATCCTGAATACTAAGTTTGTCTGTACCAGGGGTATTACTACCACTGTTATTCTTAATATTCCGGTAAGCAAGCAGAACATTCTCAGGTGAAATGATTATGTCCATTAGATTATCAAATATTTCATTGTTGCGACTACGCTTATATAATTCATCAAATTGGCTTTGTAAATTATAGTATTCAATATGTCGAAGTTTACTATCTTTAAGTGGTTTAGAATTTTCATTACCAATACTCACCAGCACCAACCTCCTTTCCAGGGGGTTGTGTTTCGTTTGTCTTACCCGTAATTTCTGTTGATTCAACCATACGTTCTTATATTTAATTGTTACGACTCGTGCCCTTTTCTCCACAGTTTATTATCACTGCTTCCCAGATACTATGGCACTACTTTCAGTACAGGTTCAACTGCTTATTATTCTTCGTCAGCTTACATCAAAGTGATGTCCTGTACCTTCCAACGTTCCGATAATCTTATCTTTGCATATAAGTTTAGGTCGTCGCTGTGAGCCTGTGAGCTTGACATTGCCTTTAACAATGTAAGGACTTTCATAGATGCGGATTTTACTCATCCTCACTCACTACCATTTTTTCAGGTAACTTACCCCGTTCGAGTAAGCCATCGTATAGACCCTTTCGTTCGCTTCTTCGTCAGAGACATATGTCTCATACTAACCATGCTTATTTTATAGACCCCCGACCTATAGGTTACACCGCACTTTGACATACAGGTTTCGATAGTATTGCTACTATTACGGTAACTCTCAGCCGACTTCACCGAGCTTCTGACATACCCGTTTCCAAAGTATGCCAGTCGGAGTATTAGGGAAGATGTTTCAAGGCGTTACCCTATCATTCCATCCATTCAGATTATCAGTTCTCATAAAACCAAGTTTTATGGGCTAAGCTTTTCACTTAGCAACGTTTCGCACCACATCCAATATCTACCCCTACAATATTAGGACATGCCTTATCTTTGACTGTCATTGTCGTACCAACGGTACAGCCCTTTCCGGCATGGACATCCGGCATAATTCTGATTTTGCTGCCTTCTGTCAATCCATAGTCGCACATTCTTTGAATCTGTTCAATGGCAACATCCTCAATGACTTTCGCATAACAAATGGCTGTATTTACTTTTCCTTTGATTTCTAACATAGTTTTTCCCTCCTTTGAAGCTATGCTGCAATGGGAGCATACCGCTCACTATGCAGCACTTCCATCATAAATGTATAGGGCGAAAGATTTCCTCCTGCAACCATGGAAAAAATCCTTGGTGTAGCACCGGAAATCAATACAACCCCTCTTTCATTCTTCGTTACAGGCTGCTGACGATTTCTGCTGGCGACATTCCAGAAGACAACTTCCGGCAGGAGGTATCCTTTTTCCGTGTATCTTCTCTTGGCATTTTTGAAAACTGTTTTTGACGCATTATTCACGCAGACATTAAATTCCATATCCGAAATGATGATTAGTTTTGCAGGAAGTTCTTCCTGAGGCACGTGATTTTTCACCGCTGCTTGCAGAATCAAGTCAAAGACTGCTTCCAAATTGGTATCCGCAATTTTATTGAATGTTGCCACATAGCGCAGTTTGTCGGCAAAGGTTTCCCCTTTGATGGCAATCAACTGTGGTTTTTCAGAAAATTCAATAAAATGATTATGGAAAATCCCTTTATTCCGTTCTGCAAAGTACAGTCCCAAGGACAGTGCCACTGCCGCAGGAACAGGCTTTCCTTCAAAATACATAGACCCGGAAGTGTCGATAACAGCAAGGGCGTTTTCATCTCCGCCAAAATCTGGCATGGAAGCCCATGTGGCATTCAGTACAGCCTTTTCTTCCGAAGAAATATCCCGCAAAAAGCTTCCGTTATTGCTCCAACCCAAATAAGGCTGTATCAATTCATAAGGCGCCACATGATCTGCATGAAGCTTTGCCTTTCCGGCAGCCGCCTTTGAAAGAAAAGCCGCATATCTTTCTCTGTCGTTACGCCAAAAAGCCTGTTTGTATTTGAACAAGGCTCTGGACGGCTGCTGTTCATAATCGAAAGTATAATCTTTCTCTCTCAGATAATTCTCAATAATACGGATTTGTGCTCTGAGGGCTGTTAAAGCTTTTCTGTAACTTGCGTCATGCAAGCCAAAGGCTCTGGCAATCTTTTTTGCCTGATGTACCGTTTTCTGATTGGATGCATTGACAGATGGCAGCCATTTTCCCAACAAGGAAACAGGATTTCCCTCTGCAAGATTTTTCATATCTGCTTCAAACTGTTCTCTCAGATAAGCCAGCATTTCTTTTTCACAGGGTGTATCCATCAATGCCAAAAGATCATCAAAACGACCATACTCAGCCACATACCCCAGATTTTTTCGAACAGAATCAGGTTCGTTTTTTGCCAGCCATTGAAGGACAGTCCGAAATACCTTTCTTTCTCCAAATCCTTCCCGAATATCTCTTGCAAAGAAAAGAAGTTTCATGGCCAGATCTGCTTCTTCCGTGTAAGCTCGAATGAAACGAGCAATGATTTCTTTTTCGTTTTGTCTGCGCAGTGCCCCAATGGTGGCAAACAAATCCAGACATCGAGAGCCAGTAGAAGCGTATGTAACTGCACCGTTTTCTGTTGTAGTCATATCGGCTTCCTGTTTTATGTATTCCAGCATAATGATTCTCCTTTTCTTATTCGCACAAGGCACCATATAAAGCGGGGCTAGCCCGCACCAATGGTCTAAAGCCATCAGATGTAAAGTAAAGTCAATGAAAATTGCTGTTGGTGCCTTTTTCATTTTTACAAGGCGCGTCATTTACAGATGCGCATTTGCATCTGTTTGTGTCAGGTTTTTGAGTCCTCTACAATCGAAATTGCTGTATGCGCCTTTTATGTTTCAGAGAATCACTTTCTTGGACTGTTATATTTCGTCTTGGAATTTGTTTCTCTGTTTGTATCCTTATTCTACCTGTTATTTCCAATCTCATCACGGAAAAAAAGTTGCGAACATTAAAGTCCGCAACTTTTCTGATGTATCAATCTTTGTTTTATCAACTCCACAAAATGCTGAGGAGCCGTTACTTTTATCATTGGCCCAAAGGAAAGAATCCGGATAACCATTTCCGTTTCATCATCTTTGTCATAAACAACCGTAATCCGATAATGCTTTTCATCCAGCTTTTCTGCCTCTTTTTCATAGTGGGCAAAATGGAGCAGTACCCTTTCCAATGTCTTTCTCTGATCTACCAATTCAAATACCACTCGCCGCTGCCGTTCCGTTTTCTTGGTAAGTTTTCCTTTGATGGAATCCTGACACTTTTCGCAGCTTATAATCCTCCACAGATTGATGGTACTGCCGTATCGGTCAGAAGAACCAATCAATCGGAATTTATCATCTTTTTCCGAATATTCCAAGCTGTGCGGCAAAACGCTCATGACCAGCGGATTTTCTCTGCGGTTTTGCAGTGTAATTTTCAACGGATACTGATGTTTAATGGCATCCAAAATCAAGCGAAAGTGGTGTATATATGCTTCATCTGTATAATCATCCCCATCTGCGTAATGGTCAAACACAAGAATATCCTCCGGCAAGAACAATGGTTCTACATCTGGAAAATCAAAAAATTCATCGCCGAACAAACGGATGCGCGGATCATGGGCAATTGCCTTCAGCCATCGTTTTTCCAAAAGTGTCAATGGCATAGAAGGCTCTTTTTGCAGCGGTGTCTTGCCATCGGGTGTAATCAGCTGCCAGCGTTGTTCCTCAATGGCGGGCAAAATATGCAGCATGCTTTCTCCAAAAGCATGTTCCTCAACAATATGCCGCATCTCCGTTGCTTCCACAGGATGATCTATGGCTGCTTTCAGTATAGCTGCCACTGTTTGGTAGTATGTACTATATAATTCACTAAATATCATGATTTTCACCATCTTCCAGCCCGTAAAGAGCGTACATTGCTTTGATGTCTTCCAGAAATTGTTCCTCCAGTTTCTCATTGGAAATATGGATTTCTGTGATACGGCAGATAAATGTCCGAATCCAGGGGATCAATTCACTGGCATCATATACATCCGCCGTAAACCTGCTGGTATTTTCATCCAGATGTACCACAGTTCCACAGCGTTTTTCCCGTTCCAGCCGCTTAGGGATGTGCTTTTCCCCGGCTCCATAACGAATGGTAAATTCCACATGTTCCATACGGTTCCCCCATCGGTTCTGTGTGCTGACACCCCACATGTGTTTCTGCATTTCATCCAGCTTTTGTCGCATCTGGTCAAAACGCTCACTGACTTCTCCAATTTTTACAGAAGTGATATGATCTGTCCGAAAAGATAAAATCCGTCTGAATCTCGGCGCATACGCAATAAGGTACTGTCTGCCGCTTTGGGCACTGACCATCACACGAAGAGGAACCACGTGGGACTCAGATACGCGTTCTTTATGGCGGTTATAGGTTTCCAGTATTACGCTTCGCTTTTCTCTGATTGCCATAAAAACGCTGCACAAAATCTCACTGTCCATGGCGCTTGTGATGTAGTGATGTTTGAATGAAAAATGGCTGTCCTGTTCCTTCACTTGATCCAACAGAAAAGACCCAATGACCCCACAAGGGGCGATTTCTGAAAAAAAGTCCAGTATATCCCGATCCAAATCGCACTTTTCCATTGTCCAACTGTAATACATGGATTTTCCCTGCTTTTCACCCAACACAATTCCCTCGGAAATATATTCATTCAACTTTTTCCGCACTGTGGAAACATCGAATGTTTTTGGCTCTGGAAAAACAGAAAGATATTCGTCTATCTGTTCTGTGATTTCTGTCAGGGAAAGCGCCTTTTGGGCAGAGGCAAAAATATCCATCAATATAAAATGCAGTGTAATATCCCCGTCCGTAAAGCTTTTGGTTTTCCATGCTTTATAAAGGGGATTGTGACTCGCTGCCCTGCTGTCAATGGAAATAAACACATTCTTTCCGCCTGCATTCTGGCGAAATCCCATGTAATCCCCCAGCCAGCTTTCTATACGCCGACGTTCATCATCATAGGAGCGGGCACTTTTTCTCCTATACTCTTCCCGACTCTTAAAGCCATAGATATAGAATTCCCGCATATAATCACGAATGCGGTTAAAATTTTTGACCAATTCACTGTACGCCATGGCTTTTCCTCCTCCACACACTTTTCTGTGTAAAACATGCTCTGACAAAATCCTTATTTTTTATTTTAACAAAAAAACGCTGTGACCTCAATCATCAAGGAAAGCAAGCTTCGCCTTATGAAAAACAAAATAAAGAGCGTCGTAACGAATCAGTTAAAAGAAAATCCGTCCAAAAAAGAGGCACTGCGCCAGAAAATACAAAAAGCCGGAAGCTTCTCAGCCTCCGACTTTTGGATTGATTATTTTACAATATTTTCACAGAAATTCATGAGCATGGTAGCTGCTTCGGCTCTGGTGGCTTTGCCCTGCGGCATCAATGTGCTGTCGTCCATACCGCCCATGATACCTGCGTTCACTGCCCAAGCCATGGCAGGTCTTGCATAGTCAGAAATATTTTCATAATCAGAAAATTCTCTCACTGCCATGCCGCCTTGGGTGGTGTCATAGCCTTTAAACTGGGCATAACGATACAAAATGGCAGCGAACTGTTCTCTGGTGATGAGATCGCCCACACCATAAGCGCCATTGTCATAGCCTGCCACGATACCGTTCGCATTTGCCCAAAGGATAGCATCTGTGTACCACATATCCGCTTTCACATCTGTGAAGGGGTTCACGCCTGTGCTTTCCGGCTGACCCTCTACATTATAAAGGACAACTGCCAGCATTTCTCTGGTCAAAGGTGTGTTGGGTGCGAAAATATCTTCGCTCATACCACTCATCAAACCATTTTCCACCGCATAGGAAACGGCTTCATAGAACCAGTCGCTTTCCTTCGCATCCAAGAAAGAAATGGTTTCAGGCTCTTTGATTTCTTCTGTTTCCTCTGGTTCTTCAGGAACTTCTTCCTCTATTTTTTCCCATTTCGCATAAACGGTGGTGTCTTTCGTCAGGTAAACCTCGTCGATTTTCTTTGTCAAATCTTCATCGGCGTACCAGCTTACGAACTTATAGCCTTCTTTTTTGGGAACATATTCGTCCAGATCAATGGTGCTGTATTCCCATTCGGTGACGGTGTCAATTTTACTGCCGCCGTTGGTGTCGAATTTCAAATCCCAGAAGAATACAGAACCGCCGGAGGATTTCTTCTTCCAGTTTGCCGTAATCGTTACAGCTTTATCCAGCATTGTAAAGGTGGTCTGTGCGCTGCCTGCATTTGCAAAGGTGATATTATCAGAAGAAGTCCAGCCTGCAAAACGATAGCCGCTGTTAGGAGTTGCAGTTAATGTAATTTATTCGCCTGCCTTTGCAGAAGCTGGTGTTGCAAGTGCTTCACCATGACCATCATTTTCTACCGTAATTGTATAAGTAGGGATGGCATTAACGGTCAATGTGGCGGCGTTACTTTCTGCTGCTGTTCCGTAACCCGTCACCACACAACGGTATTGCCAGCCGTTCATGTCCGTTATGGTAGTCGCAATGGTATAGGTGGCGTTGGTTTCGCCTGTAATATCCGTCCAGCTGCTTCCGTTATCGATGCTTTGCTGCCACTGATAGGACAATGGCTCGGTGCCAGTTGCGTTCACGGTAAAGGTAGCAGTTTCGCCCTCGGTCACAGATTTATCTGCGGGCGGGGTGACGATGGTGGGCGCATACTTCACACTGTCGCCCAAACTATTTGCAATGCTTTCGTCCAGCTTTCCGCCGTCCACGATCACATTATGATTTCCAGCGTCAGGCTCTCGCCCTCGCCAATCTTCAAATCCTCCTGCAAGGTCACATCGCCGTACACAGTACCGTCTTTGCCATTCCAGACGATACCGCCGTTGCTTTCGTTGCTGTCCGCGCCGATCTGAATGTCAGTGCTGGAATCATCGCTGATCCCGCCATTGGCTCGCACGATGGCGTTGTTGCTGACGGTCACTGTGGGTGTGCCGCCGACGGTCCCGCTACTGCCAAAAACATATTTAATTCCAGCTCTCTGTCCGCTGGCGGTCAATTCCCCGCCGTTTACGGTAAGGGTTGCCGGGGAACTATCGGCAGACTGCAGCAGGATTCCCTGTGCATAATCGCTTGTGTTTGTGGCAGTCACATCAACATTATTGATGGTTAGTTCCGCTTTGCCGCCGTTGCCTTGTACTACAATTCCAGAGAAGCTGATGCCACCTGTTCCTTCTGTGGCCAGACTGCCTGTACCGCTGATTGACAGCGAAGCGGCTCCATCGTCCGCGTGCACGAAGATTCCAGACCATCCGGAAACTGTGTTCGTCCCCTCCAACTGGATTGTCAGTGAAACGGCGCTGCCTGGCGCGCCTACTGCGTAAATCCCGTAACCAGAGTATCTGTTTGAGGAATCGTATTGTCCCTGAATGTTCGCATTGTGCAGCGTCAGGGTGTCTTGGCCGTTGTAGTGTATGTAGCTATCTCCCGTTGGTTTCTCCAGTTGTGAGGTCCAATTTGTCCCACCGTCGCTGGATGTCCAATAGGCAGCGTTATCAGGATATATTGTACTCGCAATATTTGTGTTACCCACATAAAGAGAATAAGGCCTATCGTTTTCCGCCGCCAGCACCGTGACGGGCAGCATAGGAGCTGCACCCACGCAAACCTTGTCCAGTTCAGCACCCTCCACCGAGCAAACGGGGCAATCCCCATTGATTTCTTCCTCGGTGCAGAGGGTTTCACAGGTACATTCTTCCGGCTGGGCGTCGGACGGAGTTGCCGGGTTCCCGCTGTCCTGCGGGTTGCAGACTTCACAAACATAGGTGCAGGACGTTCCATCTTTAGCGCGAACATAGCCGCAAACTTCGTCGTGGGTGTGATTGCAGGCTGCCGGATCGGTCAGTCCGCCACAGCTCTCGTTGTGATATGGGAACAGGGGATTTCCGCTGTCCCCTCGGTGAAGCCGCAAGCGCCGTTATGCTGGGTGTGGTGTTCACACAGCCCGCCCGTGTAAACAGTATCGTTTGCATACGCCATGGACGGCACCAACGCCATCATCATGCACAGGCAGACAAACGCCGCGAAAATTCGTTTTCTCATGGCTTTCTCCTCCCTCTTTTTTCCTTTTTGATCTTTTTCCAAAAACACAAATCCATTCCGCCCCCTTTTTCTGGACAGAAGTTATTTTTCCAAATAAAGTTCCCGCCCTTTCTCGCGCAACGCATTTGCGAATACTTATATTATACTAAAAAATTTTCTTGAAATCTATCACCCATTTGACCCCTAAAAACAGGTGATGCCCACGGATATTTCCGCAGGCATTTTTCCTATAAAAGCATGTATTTTTTCAGTTCTTTTCGATTCTTTACACACAATTTGTTCTTCACTTGCGCAATATAGCTTTTCACTGTATTTACCGAGATATTCATGCGTTCCGCGATTTCCTGCTGCGTCCATCCACGGGCAGTGAGCATTGCCACAGTAAACTCTGTGGTAGTCAAATCGTCTGCCACATCATGGCCGGTAATGGGGTTATGAACTCTACGCCATCTCGAAGAGAAACGGTATGTGATGTCGATGATTCGTTTGAAATCTTCTGGCCATTTTGGTTTGATGACTGCTTCCAACATTCCACCCAAAAGACCATGATGCTCTCCCAACCCCTCAATGAGATCATCAGGCTGGGCTTTTTCCCATGCGGCCAGCTATGGCACTCTGCTTTTTCCAGCTCACGCAGGCTCATATAGTCCATGACTGCCACCAAATGAAGATAAATGGCAGGGATGGGATATTCCTCTCCGCCCATGGCAAGAGTGGCCTCCACAATGCCCGCACTGCGGCTATAATCTTCTTTTAGATAGAGATAATGTGCCAAGACATACAGGGCAAAAGCACGCAGTCCCGGCGGCAATAAAGGCAGAAATTCATGTACTGATGGGATTTCTTCCGGCAAAGGCAAATGGAGCAGCACTGCGGATGCCGATGCAACAAAGGCTTCAATAGCTCGGACATGAGGTGCTTGCTTTGCGCCATCGGCCAATGTTTTTTTGATTTCATTCAAGGCATATCTGGCATGGGAAATTTGCCCCATAGACAGGCACGCATAGGCATAAATCAAACAAGCAGAAAGCCGATAAGCCGCCTCGGAATAAGTCAGGTACAGCTCTGCCTTTTGCATGGCTTTTTCAGCCTGACCACTGAAATAATAATATTCCGCAAGCGCAATTTCCTTCTTTGGCCCATTAGGTATTTTCTCAATGGTTTCCATACATTTTCCCGGCGCAAAAGACGTACTCATCAAAGGCATAAAGCCCGTATATAATTCCATTGTTTTAGGTGGCTCATGGGTTTTATTCTTTCTGGGATCACCCGGCTTGTTTGCAGTATCCGGAATTGCCCACGAGGTACCGAAACGCTGCACTCCGGGAATACGCCCCTCTGCACAGTACTGGTTTACCCGCCGCTCCGATACGCCCCATTTTTCTGCCACCTCCCGAATAGACAAATAACCTTTCATTTCATTCCCTCCTTTCCATTTTTCCGTTGCTGTTTTCTATCTTTATTATATGACATAATCTTTGTGGTTTCAAATTTTCGTGTTTTGCCATAATTTTATTTTTGATAATATAATATGGAAGGAAATCATATCAACATTCAACCATAGCACCTCAAAATATACTTTCAAAATCGAAATATTACCTTATAATATCTATTTTTCAAAATAAAAAGGCAGTAAGTTTTTCATATCTTACTGCCTAAAAATATTTCAAATTTCAATATGGAGATGTGTAACAAAAATGACTATTCACTTTATATATGGAGATTTCTTTTTATGCTTCTATATCACCCACGCCAGTAAATCCTCTTGCAGCTTTTTCTGCCTTTTCTCGCTTAAGGTTTTCCATATAGGTATTTGTTTCTTTGATTACAACGGGGCTAAGCAGAAGCAAACCTACCAAGTTCGGGAATGCCATCAAAGCGTTTGTAATATCCGCCAAAATCCAGATTGCATCCAGTGTCAGATAAGGTGCGATTGCGATACAGATGATATATAAAACGCGATAAATGGTAATCAGTTTTGTACCGCCGCACAAGTATACCAAACATCTTTCGCCATAGTAGCTCCAACCGATAATGGTTGTAAAGGAAAAGAATACCAAGCCAATGGAAACAATATACAGACCGATATTCCCAGGCAAAGACTGCTGGAACGCTGTATTAGACAGCAAGCCGCCATCCAACAGAACGCCATTTACAGGTGTTTCCAACAAACCGGAAGAAATAATTACAAGTGCTGTCATTGTACAGATGATGATGGTTGTCAGGAATACACCCAGCATGGATACAATACCCTGACGTACAGGGGAATTTGTCTGTGCTGCTGCCGCAACGATTGGCGCACTACCCAGACCGGCTTCATTGGTATAAATACCTCTTGCAACACCAGTTCTCATTGCAGTCATAACAGAAATGATAACTGTACCAGCAATACCGCCGCCCATTGCGTGTGGTGTGAATGCGGACTGGAAAATCTGTGCAAATGCAGCGGGCAGCTGATCTGCCTGCAAAATCAGCGCAACGACGCAGCCCAAGATATACGCGATGGCCATAACGGGTACAACCAATTCTGCAACTTTAGAAATAGAGCCGATCCCACCAAAAATAACTGCCGCCGCCAAAACAGTAATGATAACCCCCAGAATACCAACAGGAACATGAAACGCGTTATTTACGGATTCTACGATTGCATTTACCTGAGGGAATGTGCCGCAGCCTAACAGCGCTGTAAAGATACCGAAAAATGCAAAGGCACACGCAAGCCATTTGAATTTTTTGCCAAGGCCCAATTCAATATAATACATAGGGCCGCCTGCAACCTGTCCGTTTTGGTCTTTACTTCTATACTTTACCGCCAATACACACTCTGCGTATTTGGTTGCCATACCGAAAAATGCGGATAACCACATCCAGAACAAAGAACCGGGGCCACCTGCACGCAGCGCAGTGGCAACCCCTACAATACTACCGGTACCAATGGTTGCAGCCAATGCTGTACACAAAGAACCCAACGTAGAAACATCGCCTTGCCCTTCTTCTTTTTCAAAAATGTACTGAAATGACTTATGCAGATGAAAAATTTGTATGCCTTTGAGTCGAATTGTATAATATAATCCTGTGAATAATAGCAATAGAATGGTGATCGGCCCCCACACGACACCTTGTATACCTTTTAACGCTTCTACAAAACTTTCCATGAAGTTCTCCTTTCTTTGTCTAAACATTATCAATTTGTGTACATGAATATCGTCTGTTGCATTTTGTATCATTACCAAACAACTCGTCTAAAATATAACATTTTGTTTGTTAGATTTTAGGCACACAAAATTATACATTGTGAAAAAAATTTTATCTGATCAGAAATTTCACAGGAAATATAGTATCATTTTTTAAAATTTATATCAATATTGCAAACAAAACGAATATTATATCAAACTTTTTTATACACTTTGATAGTTATTGCCAATGTCACCTCATGAAAAGCTGTATATCTTTTTCATAAATTGTCTGCATATGTTTCCATCACAAATTTTCATATATTGTTTTTATCCACGTCCATCTGATATATTTTTGACAAGAAAAGGAGTGTAATCACAGAAATTCTCTAAAATTCATTGGTATATTTGAATAAAACACTTCTCGTTTCCAATTAGTATAATCTGACGAATCAGTTTTCTCAGTAAATATCTCATATGCAAAAAAAGATTGCAAACAAAATATCAAAGATATTTTGCAAGCAATTTCAAATCACTTCAAAATCTAAAAATTTTTCACCATATTTTTGAACTGCCATACTTCAAAACATAAATATATCGAAATCATTTTTCAAACTTCCCGCAACACTTTGTATTTAGTCTTAACCAATTTCTTAGGCCCTGTTCAAACAATATGTCCCCTACTGGACGAAGCAACACGCTATTTATCAAACCCTTCAAGCGCAAAAAAACGTGATACCTCCACTAAGTGGAAGCATCCCGTTTTTCTTTTTTTGAAAATTAATGTTCTTCGTACAGCTCAATCATTGCTCCGTCTTTCCATACAAAAGCAATCCGCGCTGTTTCGCTGACATCCATAGGGCCACAGATCACGCTGTCCGCATCATCAATATATTTCTGAAGATCATCCACTCTATAAGCCACATGAGGATTACGATGAATTTCTTCAGGGAATGGTGTGCCTTCTTCAAATTTCAAATATTCGATTTTATAATCATAATCGTCTACATTGCTTACCCAGAACTTAGCGCCTTCATTATATACCATACCAGGCTTTTTATTTGTGATAGGGATTCCGATGTGCATATATTCCGCTGCCATATGTAAGACCTCCTTTATTTGCTGTTTTTGATTTCTTCGTACACTTCATATGCCTGTTTTGCCGTATAGCCTTCATGCACCACTTTACCAATGGCTGCCGCCATCCCTTCCGGAGAATCGGACTGGAAGATATTTCTGCCCATATCCACACCATGAGCACCTTCGTTGATGGCTCTGTATGCCATTTCCAAAGCTTCCAATTCCGGAAGTTTTTTGCCGCCTGCAATAACAATGGGCACAGGGCAAGCCGCCGCTACACGTTCAAAACCTTCACAATAATAGCTTTTCACAATATTAGCACCATTTTCCGCCAATACTCTTGTGGCCAGCTGGAAAAATTTTTCCGTATGTTCCATCTGTTTTCCCACCGCTACAACGCCCAATGTAGGAATGCCATATCTCGTACCGGCATCTGCTGTTCTGGCAAGGAGTTCCAAAGAGCGAGATTCCCCCGGCGCACCAATGAAGGTCTGTACTGCCATGCAGTCCGCATTCATTCTGATAGCATTTTCAATATCACAGGCAATGCCGCCGCCATTTGACATTTCATCAAACAAAACTATCGTATCATATGTAACTCTTACACAGGTAGCTGTTGGAGATGCCGGAGAAACACAGGAACGAATAACCCCTTTCGTTCCCATCAGTACATCCACATAAGGTGCTAACGGAGGTACCACCAGATCAATGCGTTCCAGCCCAGCCGTAGGCCCCATAATATAGCCATGGTCAAAAGCCAGCATCACGGTATTCCCAGATTTAGGCTGGAAAATTTTCGCCAATCGGTTTTTCATTCCCCAGTCACAATGTGCAGCACCTTTTACATAAAATCCATCCTGAACGGGAGCAATATCCAGATGGTAATCATGTGCCGCTTTATTTCCAATATTATCTGCCATAATTTCAGGCTCCTTTCAGGATTATTTTTTCAAGTAAGGTGTGTTGCAAGGTGCGTTCCAAAGACGCAGCAGTTCATCATCCATACGAGCCATAAACATCTGGAAACCAGCCTGTTCCTGCACGGTAAGCATTTCACCAACGTAGTTCGCAACAACTTCAATTCCCTGCTGTTTCAAAACATCTACTGCCTTACGATATACAATCAGCTGTTCCATCAATGTGGTTGCACCGGAACCATTAATGATCAGCATTACTTTTTCACCAGACTGGATACCGATATCTTTTACCAGTGCATTTACCATAATTTCTGCTGTTTCATCGGCCGTTTTCATGGGTTGACGACCACCGCCGCCTTCACCATGCTGACCCATACCAATTTCCATATCATCTTCGCCAAGGTCTGCCAGAGCGGCACCAGTGGAAGGATGTGTTGCACCGCGTACAGCAACAGCCAGTGTAGCCATATTATCAGCAAATCTCTGTGCAATGGCTGCTACTTCTTCCAGACTTTTGCCTTCTGCGGCAGCAGCACCGGCAATTTTGTAAGTAGGGATACAGCCAACCAGACCTCTTCTGTCATCAGCGTTTTCACGAGGTGCGTTGGATACATCTTCCTGTGTAACCACTTTGATGCAGTGGATGCCCTGTTTATTGATCTGTTTCATGGTAAGTTTGGCTGTGAGCATATCACCGGCATGGTTCAATACAATATACAGAACACCTTTTCCCTTATCCGCCAATTTGATGGCATCTACACATGCCTGAGGGCCAGGAGCCGCAAAAATGTCGCCCACTACGGAAATATCCACCATACCTTCCCCAACAAAACCGGAAATGGCGGGTTCGTATCCAGATCCTCCCTGTGTAACAATGGTTACACGATCAGCGTTTTCCAGACCTTTATTAATGATCATATTCTGGTCGCCGCGATAGATGATTTCCTTGTTTGCCAAAACAAGACCATCCAGCAGTTCATCTGTTAAATTCGCCGGATCGTTGATAAATTTTTTCATTTTCATATTATATTCCTCCTTTGAAATTCCAAAGATTTATTTCATACCATCTGACAAGCCACGAATGAAAATGGATGTGGAAACAGCCCCTGCATCCGGTGTGCCAATGGTCTGTTTCTTATAGCTTCTTGCTCTGCCAAATTTGGAAACATATTTTTCACTGTCTTTTGCCCCATTTTCTGCTGCTCTTGCTGCCGCTTCCAATATATCTTTTACACTGCCTTCCGTTTTCTGTGCCGCTTCCACTGCCGGAATCGGTGCATCCATCATGGTTTTATCCCCCACTTTTGCTGTGGTAATATCCTCCATTTCAGAAAGGCAGCCAGTAAACATCCGTTTTACTCCTTCGGCTTCCAAAGTATTTTCTCCATCATTCAGGTCAACACCCAGGCCGCCAATCAATGTACCATACAGAGGGCCAGCAGAACCTCCCCGCACCTCCATAATTGCCATGCCTAAATCATCCAGAAAACTTTTGATATCCTGCGCTTCTTCCCACTGAGAAACCTTTTCCTGGATCAATGCAGCAATTTTTCCAATGGTGATCCCATGATCTCCGTCACCAAAACAGGAATCCATCTCGCTCAGATATTCTGTTTTAGCCTGCATATATTCCGCTGCCTGCACTAACATATTCGCGAAAACTTTTTTGTCCACTACCATTCTAATTCCCCCAGCCATAACCAAAAGAAATTTTAACATATGTTACATTTATATAATTAATAATAGCACAATCGTAACACGCGTTCAATGATTGTTTTTTCTCCAGAACATAGAAAAGTCAATCTCTTTTTTGTATAAAATCACAAAAAAACCGCTCTTGCATATACAAGAACGGTTTTTCATTACTGTAAAACTTCTCTGATTAATTCAGTGCGTGCTACGATGTGCGTAAACAACTTTGTTTCCAACGCCCCTCTCAGGGCTTTGACACTTGTGTTCGCGGAACATAATCCGATAACAGCTTTGCACTTCTGTAACGCTTCCAAGGATGCCTGAATAGCAAAATCCTGACTGGGATCCATAATCTCTCCCTGTTCATTGAAATAATACGCCAAAAGCCTGCCGCATACTCCTTTTTTCTGAAGCATATTTCCGTATCTGACACCAGATGCAAAATCTGGAGTCGAAGGATAATTTCCGATATTCACCAATGCAGCATCTATTTCCTGCCAGTTTTTTTCAAACTGCTTATATAATTCTGTGGAACAGAGCAATTTCTTTTCCTCCAAACTTTCCGGCAGCGCGGGAAGATAGAGAAAATGCGGTGTTGCAGAAAGATTTTCAGCCAGAATTCGAACATTTTCATTGGAATGATAATTCCGAATGGGAACACCTGCGTTTCCCAACAACGGATAAATATCCTGAATGCCCGTATCCTTCTGAGGATGCTGTTCCAGCCAAGCAACCAGCTGCCCAATGAAATGTCCCCAGCCAATACCAATCTTTTTGGCTCCGATTTTTTCCAGAAGACCAATGGTACTTTCTGACAGCATAATATTTGTGCTTCTGTCATCTTCCAAATCTTCCTGAAGTACAGCATCTTGAATCTGCCACCGTTTTTGGAGTTTTTCCAGAAATACAGCAGATCTCTGCCATGGATCATGTATGGTGATTTCCACAAGACCCAAGGCTTTTGACTCTGTCAGCATCCTGCTGATCAATGGACGGGAAACCCCCAATTCTTTTGCAATATCACTTTGTTTTTTATCCTCTATATAGTATTTTCTTGCGACATCAGCCAGCCGCATCATTTTTTCCTGTCTGGTATTCACATACATCTCTCCTTTGTAACATATGTTACATATTTTACTGTAACACAAAAAAATTCAACTTGCAAGAGAGATACACGTTATACATTTCTCGATCCCAACTGAAAAAGCGACGAAACACAAAAGGTTCTACCGCTTTTTTGACTCATTCTATTCTCGTTATTTTGTTTTTTATTTTGAGTCACACATAGTTTACACGGTCATTTATGTGCTTCCTCTAATTTAGGTGTCTAAACTATACTTTGATCTGCTTCTATTATCAAAGCAGAATTGATGTGGAGTGTCTCCAAAATTAACTATCACGCTCAGCGCATTGCCATACCCCGTTTTCTGCACAATGCCATCCTCCTCCAAATATGAAAAAGCTGTCATTTCATGCTGAACTGCTTGCTAACGTTAACCAAATTTTGTTATGCGCCGTAATATCTTCTTTATATTCATTCCACTGTTCATCATCCAGATGGTAAATCGGTGAAACATTATAAAGAACTTCAAGGATCATTCGATCTTGTGTTTTCCCATGGATTTTAAATGTAGACCAATTCCAATGAGTAGAAATGATGACAGAATCATTACATACCAGTTTAAACAACGGGATATCATATTGAGGGTTCACAAAAATAGTATCATACTGTTCTTTGATGGGAATACGCCTTGCGAAATGCTTTGCTCCGCCGCCATAATCACGGTTTCCTCATAGGACAAATTTTCATAGGAAGATTGAATAGAAGAAAGTGCTTCTACCAAGTTTTTATCATCATGATACTCAGCATAGTTCTCATATACTATTTTTAACATCCGTGTCACCTCCTGCATTTCAGAATAACTCACACATTTGTCATTCGTGTTACAATCTACGAACTTTTGCATTTTCCTATTGTTTTGTTTTTGTATTTTTTTAAAAACAATCATCATTTCCACCTTTGCCAATTCTCAGCAATAAAAAAGACAGCAAGATTTTTATCTTACTGCCTAAAAAAATTAGAAAGGCTTGTCACCTGTATTTCACAGGCAACAAACCTTTCTGATAATATCCTCTAACAGCGCATACACTTTCACTTTTTGTATAGCTGCTCTTTCCTTACAGTTTATTTTGTCTTTTGACTAAACTACAATTACAAATGATTATTATGCCATATCTGATGTATTTTCTTTTGTCAGGGCTTGTTTAAATACAGTGATACTTGCAATAATTACAACACCCACGATAATCCAAACCAGCAGATCTTTTTCCATGCTCTTTACCAGATATGCAGCTGTCGCAACACCAAAGACACCACTAATCATAATCAGAATGGACATCAGTTTATCATATTTGCCTGACTTAATGTAGGTAATGGAAGACATGGGCATTACTGCTGCACAGGATGCCATCATAATCGGGAAAGATACCAAAGGATCCATACCTGCAAAGTATACAATCGCCATACAAGGTGCGTAGAAGCCTACCCCCATGGACTGACCAACGCCACAGAAGAACAGACCAATTGCAGAAGCGATCAAAGGAATACCGGAAAGTCCCAGCGCTGTATTACCTTCACCCAGAATATCCAGCATACCAGACTGACGCAGAGCCATCAAAATTGCAGTCAGTGCCAATGCAGTGGCAATAACCAGCTGTACCTTTTTTACAGGCAGTTTGGAAACAACCTTCGCTCCGGCAATCCCGCCAATAATGGAAGCAATGATCAGCACAATCAAAGTAAATGCTTCTACTTCAACAATGGTCAGGAAAATAAAACCTTCAAACATGACCGGAATAGTATTTGCTACATTCAATGTACCAGGTACATTACTATCATCCTTCACCAGATGAAACGTTTTGTAAATAATGGTCTGGGGAGCGAAGCTGCCGATACCCAATGTGTCCAGAAAATTAGTGATATAACCCTGTGCCACATTGATGAAATTTTTCAGAGGGCCATCACTGTGGATTTCGCTTCTGTGTTTCCATACATCCTGGAAAAATACGCCGAGATAAGCAAGCATCAAAGCGCCTAAACCTAATTGAACGACCGTAATCATGTTGTTTTTCTCTCCTTTTTATTCGAATTTGTGAATTGCTTATTTTCATTCAGACTTTTTTCACAGTTTCCATATAATGACAAAAATCATTTTCCACATCTGGATCAGGAGTGTATGTCAGGTGACTGACGATGATATTGACAATTATGGAAACGCAAAATACCGGAAGTAATTCATAAATATCCCATATTCCACCAAAAGGACGAATCAAATATTTCCATACGAAAACACCTGCGGCACCTGTCAGCATTCCAAGCAGTACACCTTGATGCGTCGTCTTTTTCCAAAACAGGGAAAGCAGTATAACGGGGCCAAAGGTTGCGCCGAATCCTGCCCATGCAAAGGATACAATCTCAAAAACGGAACTATTTGGATCAAATGCCATAAGAACACCTACTACTGCAATAAGTATGACTGTCACTCTGGCAATCCATACAGATTTGTGAGGGGGAATCCGCAAATGAAATGTATCTTGCAGTAAATCCTGTGAAATACTGGAGGATGCTACCAGAAGCTGAGAATCGGCTGTTGACATAGTAGCTGCCAATATTCCGGAAAGAATCAATCCTGCAATCACCGCGAAAATCACACCATTCTGACTCAAAAGAGAGGCAACCTGAATAATCAATGTTTCTGAATCCGCACCTTCCAAAACTGGAATGGCACCTGCGGCAGTCATCGCGTTACCAACCAAACCAATGGAAATCGCAATAAACAAGGAAATTAAAACCCATACAACTGCAATCCGGCGGGATAATTGGAGTTTGGCTGCATCTTGAATCGCCATAAATCGCAGTAATATATGGGGCATACCGAAGTAGCCCAATCCCCATGCCAATTTTGAAAAAATTGGCAATGAGGAATATGTCGTTGTTTCATTTCCTGAAGCATAGGTCTGTGTCAGTGATAAGTAACCCGAAAGACTTTGTGCGTTTTCTACTACTTCTCTAAATCCTCCGGCAGTATAAATACCGAAAGATAAAATGATGATAATTGCCATTGTCATCACGATGCTTTGTACCAGGTCTGTAAAGCTGGCTGCAAGAAAACCACCTAGGGTACAATAGCTGACAATTACGATTGCACTGATAATCAGTGCCAAGTGGTAAGAAACACCAAATAAACTGGCAAATAATTTGCCGCAGGCAGCAAAACCGGAAGCTGTATAGGGGACGAAGAAAATTACGATCATGATTGCTGTAAAGCCGCTGATTGCCCTGTTTTTACCGCGAAATCTTTTGAAAAAGAACTGTGGTAATGTAATAGCATCCAATGTTTGAGAAAAACACCGCAGCCTTTTGGCAATGAAGAGCCAATTGATATATGTACCAATTGCCAAGCCGGTTGCTGTCCAAAAAGCGTCTGCTGAGCCAGTAAGATACGCCAATCCTGGCAATCCCATCAAAAGCCAGCTGCTCATATCAGATGCTTCAGCACTCATGGCAGTTACCACTGGCCCTAATTTTCGTCCGCCAAGGTAAAAATCATCTACCGTATTAGAAGACTTACTGCATCTGATACCAATGTATAACATTGCGCCCAGATAAATCAGGATGGTTATCATAATACAAATTGGAGAATGTGACATAACAGAATCTCCTTTATAAAGGTGGAAAAATTAGCCGGCGGAAATACCCTTCCGGCCGGCAAATTTATTTTCATACATAACAGAGACTGCGATAAAATTATTTCGCATCTCTATCCCAAGGCTGCATTGCGCCACCTTCATGGGCAGGACGGCAAGTACGCGCAAAGATATTCAGACAACCCTTCTGTTCTTTCAAAGGAGGGCATACCCATTTTTCACGTCTTGCTGCCAGTTCTTCATCAGAAACTTCCAGATTTACAACGCCTTTGATTGTATCAACAGTTACATAGTCTCCATCTTCTACCAGCGCAATTACGCCGCCATCATAAGCTTCCGGAGAAACATGACCTACCAGAGCGCCATGGCTGAAGCCAGAGAAACGTGCGTCTGTAACCAGACCAACACTCTTATGCAGACCACGTGCAACCAGAGCGTCGTTAGACAGCATCAGTTCTTTCATACCGGGAGCACCTTTACAGCCTTCATAACGCATTACAATAACATCGCCGGGTACGATTTCTCCTGCAACAATTGCATTGTAAGCTTTGGTGTCATTATCGAAGCATTTTGCTTTGCCGCGGAATACACGCATTTCTTCAGGCACGCCAGTAGGACGAATGATTGCGCCATTGGGTGCCAAATTGCCGCGCAGGATCTGAAGACCAGGCAGGTCATACAGAGGATTGTCCAAAGAACGCAGCAGATCACTGCTCTTAGCGTGAACATGTTTCAGCAGTTCACCCCATGTAGTGCCTGTCATAGTAGGAACATCCAGGAACAGTTTGCTTTCCAGCATTTTCATAACTGCCAGTGCGCCGCCAGCATGATACAGATCATTGATTGTGTAAGGGCCGCTGGGGATAACACCTACGATACAACGGATTTCTTTTGCGTATTTTTCGAAATCTTCCATGCTGATATCAATGCCCAGTTCATAACCCATTGCCAGAATATGCAGCAGTGCGTTTGTAGACCCAGCAATTGCCATATCGAAAATGATAGCGTTCAGCAGGGTTTCCCGTGTAATCAGCTGAGAAGGACGCATATTCTGTTTTACCATTTCTACCATATGCATACCTGCTTCACGAGCTTTACGGATTTTCAGGCTATCTACTGCAGGAATGCAGGATGTGCCAGGCAGTACTAGGTTGAAAATTTCACCCATCAGCTGCATAGTATTTGCAGTACCCATGGAAGGACATGCACCGCAAGTAGGACATACACATTCTTCCAGTTCCATCAATTCTTCATTGCTTTTACCGCTGAAACGAGCAACGTCTACGTCTGCTTCTACTACCTGCTGACCACAGTAATTGCCGGCAGACATGCAGCCGCCAGTAACAACCATAGCGGGAATATCCAGACGTGCTACTGCCTGATAACAGCCTGCAATGATGTTATCACAGGAAGCGATCATACAAATACCATCGAACTGGTGTACTTTGCTGACTGCTTCTACGGACATGCAGACAATGTCACGCAGAACCTGTTCATATTTCATTTCTTCAACACCATTGGGGATGTTGCCGCATGTAGCGGGAATACCAAATTCCACAGGAATACCGCCTGCTGCCCAAATCCCCTGTTTTACCGCTTCCGCAATCTGACGCAGATGGGCAGTTCCGGGAGAACCTTCCTGAAAAGAGTTAGGTACACCAATATGAGGTTTTGTACGAATATCCAGATCGCCATATCCAGCTGCTTTCATCATAACGCGGCGATGCGCACCGCTTTCACCATTCCAAAATTCGGGACCGTATTTGCTCATTGTATGATCTCTCCTTTATTATTCTTTGATATAATCAGATGCCATCAAAAGTTCTTTTGATGCAATTTTTTGAGTAACTTCGTTCACAAAATGATCTGCAGAAAATTCTGCAAAAGAAACTGAAATATCTTCCGGACGCCAGCCACATGCATCTACTAGGCATTGATTCAGTTTCTTTGCCATTTCAGCTTTTGCTTCTTCTGTTCTTCCGGGATATAAACTTACAGAAATGTGCGGCATATGCAATACCTCCTTATTCCCACATGGTTCCTACTTTTGCTGCAACAGCTTTATCATAAATAGCTTTTGCCGCCATCAGATCCTGTGTACCGATACCAACTGTTTCAAAGACGATGATTTCTTCATCATTTTCACGTCCTACCATGTTGCCAAGGAGTACATCGCCAAGTTCGCCTGTGAAAGCACTTTCGGAAATAGTGCCATCATTCAAGGGGATGATAATATCACCGGATTCAGCCAAAACCGCAGACTGAGAGTCAAAATAGATTTTGCTTGCACGAGGCAGAATCTTAGGATCCATTTCCTGCATATGAGGCTGATAAGCGCCTACGCAGCTAACTGTACAGCCAGGTTTTACTTTATCTGCATTAAATACGGGTTTCAGAGAAGGTGTTATTGTAACCAAAATGTCCGCACCCTCTACTGCTTCATCAGAAGAAGCAGCGGCAATCAACTCTGCGCCATAAGAACCCAATTCCTGACGCATACGTTCTACGAATGCATTCAAACGTTCTGGATCCAAATCGAAGATTCTTACGGTTTCCAGGTTACGTGCGCAAAGCATTGCTTCCAACTGTGTTGCTGCCTGTCCGCCTGTACCAATCAAGGCACCAACTTTTGCGTCCTTACGTGCCAATGCATCAAACGCGGCACCAGATGCAGCGCCTGTACGCAGCTGTGTCACATATGTACCATCCAAAACGGCGGAAACCAGACCTGTTTTTGCGTCAATCAGCAGCACTTGTGCTGGCGCTGTGGGCAAACCAGATTTTACATTGTCTGGGAAAATATTAACAATTTTCAGAGAAGCGCAGTCAATATCCTCAACATAAGCAGGCATAAACAAAAGTGTACCATTGTGTTTGCTTGCCTGAATGTTGGTTCTCAGGGGAACCTCACTTTTTCCCTGAGAGTACAACATAAATGCTTTTTTGACTGCTTCAATGCTTTCTTTCATTGTAAAGACACTTTGAATATCTTTACGATTCAGTAACAACATAAGTGATCTTCCTTTCTATCCCCAAAACGTTTATAGGGACTTTCCATTAATTCCATATTCATTCTTCAGTACTTCTCCCTCTCGCGACACAGGGAAAGAAACATGTTTCCAAAGTTGTCATTGACAATATGCTTTGCCACCAGTTCGATGTTGATATGTCTCTGACAATCTTTATTCGTCTATATTTTATCATTCTTTCATAAATAGTAAACTATTTTTTTCATGATATGACAATTATCAGCATTTTATATAAAATATTTTCCTCTTATGTATATAAATGCTGTTTTTAGGAATATTTTATTTTATATATAAAAAATTTCTCACCATGTGTTTTTGCTATTTTTACCTATTTTCCAATATAAAAAAAGAGCATTCCTTTAGTGGCATCTTCATAAGAAAACAAAGAAATCTAAAATCCTTATCATGACAAAGGATTTTAGATTTCTTATTTTATTAAAATTTTATTTGTTATGTTTTCTTATGAAGACAGCCGTCGCAATTCCCCTTAAGAAATCAAGGAAAAGAAAAATCAATGTTTTCTTAAGGGGAAGTTGCTTTTTGGAATGCCCTTTTGATTTTCATTTATGCTATTTTTTAATCCTCATATATATGCTCATTGATATGGGATAATTGGAATTTTTTATCAGGATTTCCGTCTGAAAAAATATTCGGTGTATGGAAAGTCAAAATCACCGTATTTCTGTTTGTGTTATTATACCAGATATGCCGTACATCCGATCTAAAGTGCGCTGTATCCCCCGGAAACAAATCATATGTTTCCCCTTCCACTTTCAAGGTCAAAATCCCTTCCAATACATACACAAATTCCTGCCCTTTATGTGCAAACAACGCATTATGATCTGATTTTTGCGTAGGAAAAAGCACTGTTTTCTTGGGGAAAATATCCATATTCGCATAATTGTCAGAAATCTGATAATGTACAAAGTTATTTTCCGTATATAAAACAGTATCCTCGTAGCTGCGATGTACAATCTTCGCCGGCTGACTCTCTGGTTCAACAGTATCTTTTGAAAGCAGCTGGTCTATGGTCGTACCTAACGCAATTGCAATCTGCACCAAACTATCTACGGCAATGGTTGTCTGCCCCCGTTCAAACTTCGACAGAAAACCTTGTGACAAGTTAGTCGCATCGCCTAATTCCTTCAATGTCATACCTGCGTTTTTGCGAAGCTCATTGACTTTCAATCCGATATATTGCGTATCCTGCACGGTTGCTCCCCCTTTTTATCATATAATGACGATAAATTTACTTTTAATATATCATATCATGATATATTTGAAAAGAAAATCATTATATATTAAATATTATTCGATATTTTTCATACAAATATATTTTTTATGAATCTTTTTATTCGATCTATTTTCTTTTACTTTCAATTTCAATAAATTATTTCATATATTAAACTTTTTAAATCATAATATATACTTTACTCAAGTTTTTAAAATAATTGTCTGCACTGGATTATCTTTCTAACAACAACAATCTATGTTTTATTGGTTTTAGAAATAAAAAAGCAGCGAGATTTTTCATCTCACTGCTAATTTTTTGCTTAACAAAAAGGTGCGCTCCACAAAATAGATTAACCATTATATTCGCTGCCGGAATTGATAATAACACTGTTGTTATCCCATCCCACATAAAAATTGAACAGCTTGCCTATATCACGCAGTCTTAAAAAGTTATTTCCATCAATGTTGTAACCAGCCATTCTCGCACTGTTTTCTCCTACAAAAACAGGTGAATACATTTTGCTTCCTTTTTTCGTTCTGCCATCGCCGCTCTTTAACTCGCCGCCAACAACTGTATACGCTTGATTGGGTATAACCTCAACGACACCCTTTGATGATCCTTTAGACGTCATGCTAAGAATACTAATACCCGAATTCCATCTCACATCAAACTGCTTGCTGGTTCCGTTCATTGCATAGGCCACATCACGAAGTTTAAAATAATTGCTGCCGTTTATATTATAAGCCTCAAATTGAACCTCTTTGCCATCTACATACACTTTTGAACTGGTGGGAATCGCTAACGCTGTTTCCGGCAAAGCATCAATTTCTTTGATATTCTCATATGAATTCATGCTGGCTACATCTATTTCGTTATGATCGGCCTCATTTGTACTGTCATTGCTACTTGTATCGCCAGGAACAGTGGTTTTATCTGTATTTTCTAATATCAATGACGTTTTTTCAGCAGGTTTTTCTCTTTCCGAAAAAGAATAATAATAAGATTCATCTTCAATGTCTACACGAATGGAAGTATATCCAACATCGGTAAAATTTAACTGCCAAGTCAGTCCTTCGCTCCATGTTCCATTGCTGTTTTTTGTACTCGGAAAAGCCGTAATGCCCCTGTCTCCAATATCATAATGGTACAGCGGACAAGTGCATCCTTTATCCGTTGTCATAACATTATGTTCGCTTTCCAAATCATAAAAACTATTTGATATGGCAACCATAAACTGTGTATTGTCACTATCAGAATAAATATAAGCCCCTTTTTCGACGTCCACATCATAATAAATCTTATCGTTTGACTCACCCCAATGGCGTACGTCGTAAGAAATAACATTGGAAATAGTCACTCCGCCAATTTTTTCAGCATTTTCCATGTTCGCCAAAGTCTGTTCTTCCTGACCATATGTTTTATGATCATAGGAGTTTTCGGCAAACACAACCGTATTCATTGAACACAAAGCAAATACGGACACAAATGTACTGATTGCAATTTTTTTAAGCCCCATAATATAATCCCCCTATTTTTTCCTGACATATACAAATATTTATATGTACTAATCATAAAACAAACCAAATCAAAATTCAATGATGAAAAATCATCATATGTGTCCAGCATTTTTCCCTGATAAGCTTCATCGTCCGCCGGAAGCATATTTTCCCATATGAATATCTATCACTTCCCGCATTGGCTGAATCAATGCTTCTTCATACTGACATTTCCATTGTAGCTCTCTAGTCATTCTGCCATTTATGATGCCATCTACTGTTTCTCCTGATTTAATGGGATTATCGTTTTCCAAGATATAAGACGCAACATTATATGCATGGTTTACAATCCAGTTTGGATCTACATCATGAAAATGATACTGTAAATCAGGTAAATATAGTGTATTCATGCCAACTGTATCAATCAGCATATCTTCCGTCCCCTGTATATTAAAAAAACGCACATTGACGCCAAAGCGAATAAAGCGGTCGCAGCCAGGAATTTGATGATTTCTCACATCTTCAGCTAAAAACAATTCGCCACAATTTTGGAAGTAGAAAGCTTCGCAAGTTGGAAACAACTCCGCCAGAGCCTCCATAAAATCCATATCTAAATTAGCTCGCTCTTGTGTAGACAATGCACCAGCCAGCATATCTGTTGCCATCACCTGATACTGGCATTCTTCAAAAATGCGTTCTCTATCATTTTGGCAGTCCCACATTTGACTTTTTAAAAATGCATCAAAATTTTTTCCTTCAAAACTGGAACATCCCATAAGAAAAAGCTGAACAGATGATTTTCCATCTTGAAATTCCGCCATGTGTTCCAAAGCGGCAAACCCAGCCATTTTTTCATCACAACAAAAACACTCCACTTTGCCAATATGACGCTTCATAGCATCCAGCATTTGTTCTTGATCTGGCATTTCAACCCATTCTTTGAATAACATTTGAATGATAAAAGGGCCACCGGGCCTAGAATCTTTTTCATGGTCTAAATTTTGTTGAAATACTTCACCGCTCATTTTTTCTCCTCCTTTTTATCAGGAAATAACTTAAAACAAAATTCCATCTTCTGTTGTACGCACTCTTTCGGTAAATTATGAGGATTGCCGATCAAATACCAAACTCAGTAGATACATTTTTCCATATCCTGCTCCTGAAGATAAAGCTGATAATAAGCCTCTTCTTCCTCATTCCATATATCATGTTGTTTCTTCTTTGCATCGATAAAATCCTCAGCAATGGCATCCAATTCCTCTATGGTACGACTTGCAGCCATTTTCAGCTAGAGCTAGCTTGTCCCAAGGATGAATCAATGCTTCTTCAAATATATCAATGGCGCTTATATTCCATAGTATCCACCTCCAGGCAACTCATCCACACCGAAAACAACATTGCTCGCCTTCGGTAGCTTTAAAGGTTTCCACGTGGTATGATTGCTTTTTTATAACAAGAAATCAATTTTTCCAACCATTCATCAGAGTAGTTCAACATGATACTGTCTGCAATCAATCCGAAGTCATCGGCAATATAGCCTGCCAAGTCATCACACTCTGTTTTTTCGAAAACTGTAATATATGCTTTTTTCTCGATTTCTCTGGTATCTTCCACTGCTCTTTCCTTTTTAAGTTCTTCTATGGCTTGGTATACTCTTATCCATTCACTATCAAAAGGTTCACACTCTCTTTGGTCTAAAAAATCATCTATATCTAAGGTTTCATAATTGACTTTCTTCAGGTTATCAAGTAATTCAAACATTTGATTATCTGGCATATTATTCACCTCTTATTTCCATTCAAAAGGTTCTTTTGAATCACACCTTCTGAGCCATTCCACCAGCAGCAAACTCTAGTACAATGTTTTCCGCTTGTCCGGATTGATCGAATTATCCGCGAAAGATTTTCTCACAATTTTTCATGCTTCTCCTCTTTGTTCCAGCAAATCAAACACTTCATCCATATCCATTTCAAACATAACACTGTCTTCCTTGATTGGCGCAAAATGATACGCTACTTTTTCTGCGCCAAATTCATCTTCTAACTGTTCCCACTGTGCAGAGGGAAAGACACAAAATGCAAGGGTATCACTGCCAAGGGAACCCATAAACCAACGAATTTGATACTTTGGAGATACATATTCCTGTACACTTTTCAACGTAGTATCTCGGTCTGTATAATCTTCCGCATAAGGTATCGTTGTAGAAATACCATCTTTTTCCAAAATGATATCTAGGTCACGTTCTTTTTCAATTTCCACACATGAAAACTTCACTTTGTCTTCGTCTGGCAGTTTTTCATTGATGTATTTAATGATAGATTCATCATATTCGCGCCAATCCACCCAGATTAATTCATCACTTTCCCAGAATGTATCCAGATATTCTTCTGGTGACAGCAAAAAATTTCTGATTTCATCCATAACAATATCCTCCTTGCATTTCGTCATCTTGATTCTATTTCATACATTACGGCAATAGATGCTCATATCCCCACAATCTGTATGCAAATCTAAATTTTTTTTTGCAAAACAAAATTTGTATGCTTCACCACAAATGGAAAAGGGTTGACAATTTCTCCTTCCGTTTGGCTTATTTAGAATTTACCTCCACAGAAAATACCCATCATCAGGAAAAAGAACGGATACCATCCTTCATTTTTTATCGCTATTTTCTCTCCAGACTAAAACTCTCCCGCAGAGGTTCCATAAATTTCCTTTATTTGTCTAGACGAAAACATGCCAAAGCAGTAATAAGCAAAATTGGGATCTTTCGATTTCTTACATTTCACCTGAAAATTGCAGTCACACAAGATTTCTTTGACCTTTCCTCCCTTCAAATAAAGATCGTTATCTCTAAATAAAAGCAGAATCAATACAATTCAGTGATCCACCCCTCTAATAGACAAATTTCACTTTTAAAACCACTTTGCGTTTTCTTCTATAAAATGTGGTGTGCTTCCATTTTCATAAGGGTCATATCGATTTTCATTGCAGCCAAATTCTTTTAAGAGAGCAATCTTATCATCGGATGTCCATTCAATCAGTGATATTCCATCAAAAGCTTCTGCCTTTCCGCCATTCATTTGATTCTTAAAATACCATTCAACGATTGTCTGATTGTCTTTATGGAAAAACTGTTTTATATCCCACTGTAATACAGTTCCCCTCGTATTCCATTCTTCAAACCAAAGTGCAATCTTCTGGACTCCATGATACTCCGGCCCCCAACTTTCAATGTAAATGGCACTACTTGAAAAGATATCGGATATACCAAGGTCTTTCTTTGCAAGCCACATTTCAAACCAAAGTCTAATGATCCTTTCTCTATTATTCATCTCCAAAACCTTCCTCGATCCTTTCAAATTTTAATTCTCCATCAATTACTATCCAACATATTCAAAATCCAACCGTTTATTGATTGGAATTACATATGACAACTCCATTGGTTTTATTTAGAACAAAGGTGAAACCTCTCCATGATTCCCAGTAGCATTTCAGCTTTCTTAATCTCCTCATTGAGCAGGTCATCATATTCCTGTTCCAGCCATTCCGCCCGGTCAGCAATCCATTTAAACTGCTCTTGAGCCTACATGTATCTCTGATGAACAAAGAAGCATTCACCTACAAAACAACGTGCTTGCGTTTTGCCAACGATATCATCATCCCAAAAGTCGAGAGCTGCCAAAAAGCCTTCCAGTGCTTTTTCCTCCAAGCCTTTTGCTAACTGCATTTCTGCTTTTTGAAGATATAACTGCGTTGTCATAAAAGCTCCTTCTTAATCAAAATCCATCCAGACCAAGTGCTTTCCGCAATGCAGGCATTGAAACAAATAGCACTGCAAATGGCCGCCATTGACGGATTCCTGGATCATTTCTTTCTGCTCATCATCCCACATAGGGTCATCCAGCACTTCATCCATGACATCTAATGTCTGCAATTCCATAGCACCTACTCTACCCAAGTAGGCACAGTAGTCACCGCAGTGGGCACGCCAGTATTCCTGCTGCCAACCGCAATAACCGGGTGTATGGTGGATGAGTTCGTCCAGTTTTTCGGCATCCTCCACACCGTCATCCACGGAATAATCATCCTGAAAACTGCCGTCAAATTTTTCAGCCGCTTTTCCACTGGCAATACAAGCTGGACACAGGTAATCAATGTCTTCCACAGCATAGAATGGCGCTTCATAATAAATTTCTGTTGTTTTGCCGCAGCAGTCACAGGTTACACCTTCTTTTGATATCTCAAACGCTCCAGTGTTTAGTGGATTGGGGTGGTATTTAAATGTTGGTATTCCCAGTTCTGCCAGCATTTCTTTTTCTTTCTGAATATCTTCTTCTGTTTTAGGCTTGGGAATGGCAAAATCATTTCTCCAGTTTTCTGTATATTCCTTCATTTTTCCCAAGCGTTTTTTGATTTTGATATCCGAAAGATCTCCAATACTAGATAACAAATCGTAGGCATCTTTTTTATAGTTTAAAAGATCATATACATTGACCAGAACTTCTTTTGCCTCTATCTCTTCACACTCTTCCAGTCTTTCCTTAAAATCATAAAGAGCAGTCACGCTGCCAGAGTCACCCTTTGATTGTTCGAACTGCTTTTTTAATGCGATATATTTTTCTTGATACACATTCATACTTCCACCCCATTTCAAAGAATTCATTCTTCGCAAGCATCACAAAGCTTGTCCATAATATCAGAAATTTCTGTTGGAATGCCTTCTTCCCATTCGGGATTCTCAATCCGTTCTCCTTCCAGAGCCAAAAACAATTCTTTTGGTATTTTTACTTTTGCTTCTTTTTCCTCATACTCAGCGACCCAATCATAATAATCACTATATTCATCGTTTGCAGGATCAAAAGCATATCTTTGATTTCCATAAAAGCCAGAAAGGTAATTTTTTTCAATGGTTTGAATGATATCATAATCTTCCAATGCCCAAAAAGCCTCTTCTTTACATTCCTCTCTGTCAGCAAATTTCTTATAGAATCCAGGTGCCATATACCAATATAAAAGCAAAATCGTTCCTTTATCTGTATCTGGCTGATCTACAATCCATCGAATAACATCTTTTGAATTGTCAAAATTCCAGCACAATGCAAGCATTTGTCTTTCTTTTGGCCCATGTTTTTTCAGGTAATCAATCATCAGTTCCGTGCTTAATTCGTCAAATTCTTCTTCTGTAATTTCAATTTCATCCCAATCAAAGTCAGGGTCTAAAATATCATTGATATGCAGCATATTTTCCTCTCCTTTCAATCCCACCAGAAATACCAAACCTTGGACTGTCGCAATACATCTGCCAATGAGCCTACCGTAGCATCTTCTGGTCCTTGATCCACTATATCTGGGCAGAAACCATACTGCTCTAAAGCAAGATCCATAGCCTTTTCTTTTGAAATAGCAGTCGGAAGGTCAAATTCCAGCTCATCATGTGTCATGGCGGCAGGCAAAGCACCATACTGTTCAAACCAGTATTTTGCCACTGCCATAAGTTCTGGTGTATCTGGGCATTCATTCCAGTTTCCAAAAGGCAAGTATGCAAAGATTTCCCAAGGATGTTTTACTGGAATTTTAGCTAAAATCATAGGATATGTCATGTCTGTATCATATTCCCAGAAGCTGGAAAAACGATTATTTTCGTATCCATTTTCCATTTTTCCTAGTATTTCTTCTGCCCAATCCATATCATCATCGTCAGCTTCTTCTTTTCGAAGTCCAATCATTTCCTCCAAAACTGCCTTTCCGTCTTTGACTGAGGTGGAGAGCATCTTCTTTCGATACTCCGTTACGGTTTTGAGGTCAAATTCGTAAAAGTCCGCATCATTCTCAGGGTCGGCATTCATTACCAGACACTCCAACAGCGTTTCGTCATCTGCCTTGATGAGCACCGGCACAAAGCCATCGTGGACACTGTCTCGCTTGGCATAACTGTAAGCCGCCGTAATAGGGTCGTCATCTTTCATAGATGGGAAATAGGTACATTCACAGTCAAGATATTCCATGATTGCCTGAGCCACCTCAGAAGGCTCCAGTGTGTCCTCGTTAAAGTTCTGTCCCTGCCAGTTCATAAAGCGTTTCTCAATCACCTTTGCCATAGCTTGATAATATTCCTCATTAAAAGGAATGAACAGATATGCTTCATCCTGAATTTCATCGGAATAGTTACGTTCCTGACCAATGATACCAATAGCATAATTGTCGATATCACTTGGGAAATAAGGACTGTCGCTTTCGCCATAGTAATAAGAAGCAAAAGCCAAACCAACCTTGTTGAACAGTGCCCCAAAGAGCTTCCCTTTCAGCTGATCCCGGATAAAACCACGCAGATCAGCATGGCTCAAATCCGCCATAAATGACTGCATCTGCTCCCAGTACCGCTCCATAAATTCCACACTCATCAGGTCATGCTCCATACACCAACGCAGATAAATTGCCATATGGTTGTAGGCGTTGATTTCATCTACTGGCAAATTCTTTTCCTGTATGGTTTCCAGATGCCAAACTGCATTGTCCATCTCATCCACGCCGTCGCCATCCTCTATATTGCCCAGCGAACCTCTTGTAATGGCATTTTGGCGTGAAGGATTCACCACAAAACTGATACCTTCCATCTTTTTCAGCAAGACATCTGCATCATATTCCATTTTGTACGCTGATTCTTCCTGATAAAGGGGAATCACCTGATAGAAATTGACTTCTTCTCCGTCTGGCAATATGCAGACTTCGCTACCTTGCTTCACGCTCTGGGGTCCCGTTAAAATAGCGGAACAGAGTTTTGTGTCCTCCGCAAAAGGTGATTGTTTGTCCATGGTGTGACCAAAACCCAGCCAAGTATCGTTCGCAATAGGCAAGCGAGCCAGCACTTTCAGCAGACCAATGGGCCAATACCATTTCTCATCCTTTATAGATTCCGCATCCAGTTTCCAATGCGTAGGGAGTGCAATTGCCAGCTCTGCTCGCTCCAATTTGTATTCTGCAAGTTCCTCTGGCACATTCATTCGATGAGCACCCATCCCCATAGTAACCAGTGTGTAGTAATCTCGTTCTTCAGAAGGAGGAACAACACAGATATCCACATGTATGTCAGGTGAAACTAACTCATGGAACACATTTTCAAATTTACCGAAATACTGCTGGATATGATTTTCGATGACTTTCATCTCATCCTCAGTGTAGACTTCCGGTTCACTGAAGGATACGTCTTTATCTGCATTGTCCTCACCGTCGGCATCTGGGTCGTTATCTGTTGATTTCCAGGAAATTTTCAGTGTCATCTGTTCTTCTGGCAAAGATACGCCTGGACTGCGGGTAATGGTGCGTTTATCCCCAGCAGAAAAACCAATGGTTTCTCCGTCATGAAGTTCCACATCATTCTCCAATACATAGGATGCAAGGCTTGCGAGGAAATCTCGTAAATCTCCCGGCTCTGCATCGGTACCCAGCACTTCCATCTCATCCTTACCGAATACATCCATACCATAGGTATACGTATTCATACCATTTTCATCATGGTACAGACCAAACCAAATCCAGTTAAAGATAGGCAGTTCATCATCGTGCATCATATCAGCAAAACCTTCATAGAAACGAGGTTCAAACACAACGCCACTGGTATAAATCCCTGTTGCGTATTTCTGACGGCAGCAGGCAGCTACCAGTTTTGTGAACAACTTGCCTTTTTCCAGCAAATCTTCCTCTTTTCCCAGAACTGCTACCATAATATGGGCACGATGCTCTTTTGCTATTTTTACCGCATCATCCCACATATAGTTGTTTTCCGCGTTCACTTCCGCTTCACCATTGGGAATAGGATAAGTTCCAAGACTAACAGCAGCAAGCATATCCCCCACTTCAAATACCAACGCCTCGTCACTCTTATCTTCGCTTGCGTCATATTCATCCACGGTGATATCCCATTTTTCCTTCATATCTCGAATAAACTGCTGCTTGTCCCACTTTCCTTTGGACAAAAGGACAAAGCCAGTGAAAACACCTTTATGATCTCCTTCGTTTTCCTCATCCTCTTCCGCCTCGGCACATTTTGCAATTTCCTTCTGGCATTCACGGATCACAATGGCGGCATCTTCATCTTCTGGATCTAATTCCGCCCAGCGCTGTGCGTAAACGATGGCCTTTTCTTCCTGTCCATGGAGATATTGATAAGCATAAGCCATGCGCATATTCCATTCTGCTTTGTTCTGACCTTCTTCTCGGACAGATTCCAGCACATCAATGGCACGCAGGAGCGCCTTGTCCCCTTTATAGTTCGGCGTCCCCTCTTGATGGTCACCCAAAATGGCGTAATTCTCCAAAGCCCTTGCCAAAGCGTAAGACAGGCGGTAATCCCACCATTCCTCTGGAATGATATTCATAGCCTGCACACAGCGTGTAAATTCATCGTCATCATTCCACTGCTCCAATTGCTGGTAAAATGCTTCCGCATTTTCTGGTGTATAGGGGATATAATCCATTCCCGTCAATGTTTCTTCCAGCTCGTCTGCACTTTCTGTGGTATCCGGATCATCATTTTCGGTATGTTTCAGATACACAGTGGATGCTTCTCTGCGGAATGTATGGAAACTTGCCCAAGGCAAATCTGTATCCGCAAAAAATTCCTTTGCCATTTGCAGTGCAGTACGAATATCCCACGCAATAAAATCTACATAGCCATAATAAATACCAGTAGCACCGCCAGTGAGCGTAAGTACTTCCATCCCTTCATCAGTGGTAAATACTCCCTCCAATTGATCTCGAAAATCAAAAATCTTCTGACTGCCTTCTTCCTCACGAAGTGTATCCAGTGGATAGCAGAAAAAGCCTGCCACTGCACCATCAGCATGAAGATCGTCCATGTAATCGTTGTCATTGTTTAGATAACCATTGATGAGAGCTGCACAGCAAGTAGAGCCGGCAATAGTATCTAATCTCCAATCCGCCTCTGAATCTTCATTTGGTTCCATGCTGTATCCAATATAGGTTTCCAGATAGCTTTCCGGATCTGTGGAAAGGTCTAACCCTTTTTCTTTCAGGATGTCCGGCAATTCGGAAAGCAGTGCGGCAGGTTCCTCTTTGGGTTCCGTCAGTACATCAAAAGCCTCTATGTATCGCATATGAGGAATTTCGCCCAATACCTGATCTGTCAGCGTGGTCAGCATCCACCATACACGACCTTCTTCTTCCGCAAGCATTGGCAGCAGTTTTTCACAATAGGTTTCCAAAGCAAAACGGCTTTCGTCAACCTCCTCTAACCAAATCTGCACATCCTCGCCGGAAATGTACCACTCACCTGTACGCAGACCAATGTTTTCCACGCTCTGGCGTCCCACCAGAATATTCCAATGTTCCAATATCTCTTTTGGTGCGTGTTTCTGGAAATAAACCAATTCAAAAAGCTTTACTTTGTTGCCTTCTGGAGTTAGGATTAGTTCATGTTTTTCGCCATTGAAGCCCATCTCAAAGGAAATATCTTCAAAAGCAATATGTAAAATTTTCTCACATGCGGCAACGAGTTCTTCACCCCGTTCCTGATTTTTGTCTGTATCCATGATTTGACGCAATTTTGCTTCCTGCTCTGCAAATTTCTCCCATGCAGCTTCTGTTCGTTCCCGAAAGTTTTTGGAAAATCGGGGCAAAGACAAACGGCGGCGGCAATCGTCGATATACTCCAGAGTGTCTTCATCTCCGGGACGGGCTTTCAAAGCTTTTTCAAAATAGCGCAGAGCGGGACCTTCTTGATCCAGATAATAATAAGCAGAAGCAATCCGATAGTTCCAGCAATGATCTTCCGCAAAATATTCCTCATGCGGCGCCAGAAGTTCCAGCGCTTTTTCAAAAGACTCCCGTTCTGCTACATCCGCTCCTGCGATATATGCTCTTGCCAATTCACTATCTATCTCTGGTGTTCGTTCTTCAATGGGAATTGCTTCTAACGTATCTTTTATTTTCTGGTACTCTTCATCCTCAAGCCATTTTTGACATTGCTGTAACAAATCCATATGCTTTCCCTCCTCGCTCTGTGACACTTCCCAATCTGCAATCTGATGGAACACATTGTTTTCATCTCTCTCGAAAGCAGAGTTGTACGGTGCATTCAGCAAAGAAAAGATATCCGGATCGTCATTACAAATGGTATTCAATCCGTAAATTCCGGAGTTATTTGGATCATCCATATAAGCATCGCTTTCATCACCGGCAGTAAAACGCCAACCACTGTCCCAGTCGCCATCTGGCTTCTCTCGGTAGCAGTAACCAACCTTACAGCCTTCCACTGTAATACGGTTAGTGGCAATGCATCCATTGGCTCCATCCCAGTCAGGGAGTAAACTCTTCATGTCCTCTGCCTTCACATAGTAGTTGCGATTGCGACCAGCAGACTCATAAAGTTCTTTCCGCAGTGCCTCCACATCTCGAGCCATTTCTTGTATCTCCTCGTCATCCATCATTTCATGAAGGTCATAGGACAGAGGATTTTGGGCAAAGTCCTCAAGAGTTCTGTCCATAGCGTTGTGTTCCTCTGGTGTGGCAGTAATTCGTATACAGCGTAAAGGCGTATTGTACTCATCCAAATCGTGCAGGTTTACGCTGCCATTGACATAACATTCCAACAAAATGGCTGCCAGATCCGTGATTACATCAATGGCAAAATGAAAATCCATGTCTACGCCGTTGGAATGGGTAAACTCAAGATATTCTATTGTTTGTCGGAAATCCCAATTTTGCTTATCCAACCCTATCTTGGCAAAAATCTCGCTGAGAGGGATTTCCTCTTTCTTTTGGTCTTCTAAAAACGCCACAAGGTTCAGACTGTCGTCAGAACCTCCAATAAAGTTGCCCCAGTATTTGCTGATATACATATGCTACACCTCCTGTTCTGAAACAAAACTTCCAATTAACCATTCTAAATGTTCCATCCATGCCTGATTCACTTCTCCGCTTTCCTCATCCTTCCAAAGATCCACAATTTCTCGGATACCATCTTCATCTGGCACTTCATTTTTAATATCTATAAGCTGCTGCAATAAGAAATCAATAGATTCTTTTGAAGCAGTAAAATCTGTCACATTGCCCCAGACGCATTCTTCTGTATCATAGTCTAGCGTTCTTTCATTTTTCCACTGGAAATATAACTCAGAAAGTCCCATAGCGGTAATATCATAGAGATAATCAATCTCCGAAAAATCATTTCCCAGCATGCCTTCTTCTTTCATTAGTTCAATGATTTCACTCATATCCATAATGGGATGTTTCGGTACATACTCTTTTGTAAGAATTCCTATCACATCCAATCCTTCATCACTGTCTAGTGCTCTTACACTCCATGCACCCATATCTTTACCTCCCGTCATGTCACTTTTATCATGAGCCTTCTTTTTTATTCCGACCATCGTTCTCCCTCGCATCTGCTGATAAAATCATAATGCAGACTTTCAAAAGCATCATTGGGATAAGATTCTCCATCCTGATGAAGTTCCAATCCATCCAAGTCCATCATTTCATTGATATACGCCAGCGTATCATGAATTCCAGCAATATGTTCATCCTGAAGCATCTCTGCCAACACGCTCTTTTGTTCAAGTGTCAAAGAGGAAAGGAATTCATTTTTTGCCTGATTGTCCTCTGTATGAGGGAAACCGCCTTCTAAAACCCATTTTGCTGTCACGCTATCCTTTTGTTCCACAAGACCATCAATAAATGCTTTATATAATTCTAATTCTTTGCCCATACGAATCTTCCTCCTTTTACCATTATCTTTAAGAATTTATTTCGATTTTGTATTTTCAAAAGTTGCCTTCTATCATAATTAAATTTTTCAATCTCCAGACATAGATCAACTTGAAATACGAGTCGTATAATGTTTACTCTCCTAACCTTTTCAGATATTGTGCAGGAACTATCTTTGTCAGCCATACGCCATTGGCGGATAGAAGAAAAGTGTATCCCTCTTGTCGCATTTGCCCAGCATTGACCAGATAAATGATTGGTTTTCCATGTCTGCGTCCTACTTTTTCTGCCGTTTCCATATCAGGAGACAAATGAACATATAATCGGTTTTGAGGAAGTAACCCTTTTGCCTCAATGGAAGCAGAAAACCGTTCCGCTGTCCCATGATACAAGATTTCCGGCGGCTCCGTCACAGAAAGCTCCACATCGACCTGTATGGAATGTCCTTGATTTGCTCGAATCTTGGTTTTATCTTCGTTAAAGGAATACCTCTGTTTGTTGTCGCTTCTTACAATTTCCCCCAAAATTTCAAAATCAATGGGATATTTCCTGCCAATACCTGCTAAAAGTTCCTCCACATTCGCCCAGCCATTGGTATCCAGTTGAATTCCAATGACATCTGGCTTATGCCGTAAAATCAAACTGATATATTTGCTGATTTTTGTTAAATCATAATTCTTCTCTTTCATCCCTATCCCTCACTATTCACGCTCCGATTATCATTCCATCTCTAAATGGACAACAGGTCTGTAAAAGTCGTAATCACCATTCAGTCTATGTTCCTCATGGACTTCTGGTTTACAATGTGGCGAACAAGGAAGAAACCCCAAGAACATCCCCAAACCACCACAGATATTACGTCCACCATCACCGCCACAGGTAGTAAACGCATCGGCTTTCACCACTTCCCGCATATATGGATCATATGCAATGGATAGTCCAAAGAAGTTCGGTTCTTCCATATCGAAGGGTTTATCCTCCTCTTCCGGGCTTTCAAAATGGTGCAAGTGCATAGAGTAGTCCAGCCCATCTCCCCAAGGAAACAGGGTTCGACATCCACCACCACATAAATAAGCCCATTCATCTGATGTAGGCAGCGAGAGTTCCTGCTTTTCCATTTGTTCCAGAAGTGAGTCATAATCCATTTGGTTATAGATCCAAATCTGGAAGCCCTGTTCTGTTCGTTCCATGCGCACCGACTGATGCAAGGTAAGACTGTCAAGGTCGCTCCATACAAAATCACGGAATTTTTTCAGCCAGTCAGGATGGGTGGTCAATCTGGGATCGTCCATTTTGACTGGCTCCCAGCATAATTCTTCCAGCTTTCGTCCAACCAACATGGGACTAATGGTTACTTGCCGAACAGAAGCCATACTTTCCCGAATCATCTCATTCGGATCGCACTCCATCTCCCACTCCTGAAGCAAATAGTCCAGTTCCTCTTGGCTATCCTGATTCAGTCCTACGGCAAACTGTTCCCACCCCAGTGTGACAGTATCACCGGGAACAAAAACAAACTCTCGGCTGTCTTTCTGGAATATTCCAGTGGTGCAGCTCTGACCCCATCGTTCAAATGTATGTAGACCAAGAAAAGTCATATTATAACGAGTAGCCAGACTTTCCATCAAAGCCTGCTTCTCGATAGCTTCCATTTGATCAAATTTGGCACGAAATAGTTTTTCATTCAAAGCAAGTCTTCTTTCTATTTCTTTTGCATATTCCATCAGATATCTTCGACCATCCTTTTTCGCCCATTCTAAATATTGCGGCAGCAAACTGGAATGAATGGAATCCAATGAGAAGAGAACTGCAATACGCTGGTATTGTTGCAGTTCAGCTGTATAACAATCTCGTTTCCAGAACAGCGTGGCAAATTTCTCCACACAATCAGGACGCAAACCTGGCATTGCCATAAGCGCTCGCCTGCTTACGTATTCATGAGGATCATTTGCAAAATCCAAGATGAAGTCTTTCGCTTCTTGGCTGCATTGACATTCGGGTAAGTAGGCGGCAAATTGCCATTTTGCCTCGTTCTCATTGGATGTTATAATAAACCGACAAAGGCGTTCAAACCAGTTCGTATGCAGAGTGGTTTCGTGTATAAGGCTTTCACCTTCGTTATCCCTTGCGATCAAGTAAAGCATCTCATTCAATAGAATGCCGTCTGCTGTTTCTGCATCCATTTTATTGAGCACATGACAAAAAGCATAGTAAGCGTCACTCTAGTCTGGATAATCGACTTCCCATTCGCCGCCAATCTCCTCAGTAGTTATTCCGGGATAAGTAGTTTCCTGCCATTTATGAAATTTTTTTGCCTGCTCCAGCAGACGCTCTCGTACACCCTTTGGCATATACTCACCTCACATTTTGTCCAAATTTTCCTGTAAATTTCCCTGCATCAAATGTTGAGCAATGGTTCGATTCAGTTCTTTATGGGGGTAGTAGACTGCCTGCTCAATATCATGGAGACACTCTTTCATCAATATCTCTGGAGAAATTCCTTCCCTTTTGCCATAAAGATGACCAAAAGCATAACAAAATGACTTGAGAAAACGAAAGATGTAGTCATGATTTCCACGCATACTAGGCAGGTCATTGAAAGATCCCATTCCTCCATATGCTCGAAGATGATGGGCGACCTCACGATACTGTGTCCAGTCCTGAATATCTCGCTCCAGCCAGTCAATCCAGTTTTTGAATTCCGGGTGGTCTGCCTGTAGAATTGACTTCAGACAAATCAAAGCTTCAGTATAAATATCTGTCTGTTTCATCGGATTCCTCCTCACTATTCTCTGAAATGCTCCAAATACAATTCTCGTACTGAATAAGGACCCACAAGAGTCGTTTCCTGTCTGCCATCCCAGTAATATACATGAATCTTGCCCTCATCCCCAATATATTGCTGCTCATCAAAAGATGCAGGAAAAGGGAAACTTTCCACAATGCTCCAGTCGATCTTGGATTTCAGCCCATCAAACTCCTCTCTCTTGAGCCTCTTGAAGTTAAATACCAATGCTGCCCCAATTCCATCGAACAGAAAATCTGCGTATTCTCTGGGGGTGATGTTCTCGCTCACATTAGCGGCATCAATATTGACATCCAGAACCTTATTGCCGCAGCTTGTCCAGATTTTGTCGGGAGAGAACCAGGTGGTGCGTTCCTCAGCGTCTGTAAAATCCTCACGAAGATACCATCCATTTATGCTATTCGGCGTGACGTCTTGCCGAAGCTGCCCGTTATACGGGGAAATCGGATAATATTTGTGCCGCTCAGGATCAAATCGTTGAAAAGCAATTTTCAGCAGATACCTCTGCTTTTCGCTACGCATAAGCTTATGGGGTTTCACGATATTTTCTTCGATCAAACTCCAAATGTACTCATCCACATGGATGGATACACGGGGACGACCAAATAGTGTAATTTTGTTGTTGTCTGTATTCACATTGAGCCAGATACGGTTGATCTCAGCCATTGTCATTCCCTACTTTCTGAAAGTACCCCGCCATAAAGAACTCCATCTTCTCCCAGAAATAACATCTGATTGTACAGCAAACTGCATCGTTCCACAGTAACCTTTGACTTTTGAAAAACAGGTATGGCTTCCTGTTTCTTTCCAAGACAGCTGCCCTGACAGGTCAGAAAATAGAATTTGTGTTCTTTCTGATACCCGCCTTGGAATAAGAACCTTTTGCCAGAATGGGCAACAGAAAAAGCGTTGCTTCCTTTCAACGGCAAATCAAACACACTGTCATTTTTAAAATCTGTTTGTACAAGACGAAAATCACTATAATAATAAAACCACAGTTTTTCTTGCTCATCCAGACTGATGGCATAACAGTCGTCAATGGGATATGTTTGATTTTTCCAGAGGGGGATACCCTCATGGGTCCATGCAATCAGCCCCCATTCTCCTATGGGCGGCACATATCCATGAGAACAGCTCAGATCTGCCCAGCCATAGTTTCCATATACGCCCTCGTCAAAATAACCGGTTATGATGGTTCCATCTGACTTTACCACGCAGTTTTGTATGCCATCTCCCAAACAGAACTTAGACAATACGGTTCCACTTCGATGAATAATCCAAGCATTTTTGTCTGGACCATCTTTCCTATATGCACACCGAGCGCCCAGCAGCAGGAAGTTATCTTCTATAAGTCGCAGAAAATGAAATTGAAACTGTAAAAGTCCCATAGGAAATACTGTAACTCCCATCATTTTCTGCTCTGTCCAATCTACCTTAATTTCAACCACGGTATATATGGATGGTGTTTTGAGCCAAACTTCATTTTTCTGCCCAGAAGGCTGTTCAAAAAGAAGATAGACATTCTGATTCCAGCCAACAGAGAAGTCTATCAACACAGCACCTTCCAGATGATTTTCCTTGCGCAGTTGGTTTAGGTCGATGATGGAAAACAATAAAAGCGGTTTCGGTTTTAGAACTTTCTTCATAAAATTTCCTCCTGAATTACATTTATTCCACCATCATATATATGGCTTTCCCAAATACGCTCAAATTCTGCTTTCTCCATCAGACAAGCGTGAAACTCTTCTCCCCAGACATGACTATTAAATTCTTCCACAGTGGGAATGGGCGTGATTTCTATGGCGCCATCGTAGAGGTCATCTATATTGCGGGTATGTTCATCCAAAAAAATGTCAATGGAGCGGAGAGCCAGCCTTTCATTTTCTGTGTCAACTTCATAGAGAATGATAGGTGGTTCTCCCTCTGGTGCATCCTTCCAAAATAGTTTGATATATTCAGCCACGATTCTATCACTCCATTTTTTCGCTAATACGATTCTATATTATATTTTGTCGTTCCAAAGCCTCTTTCACATCTTCATCATGGTCAATACAAAAAGCAATAAAATCTGAAGTCTTTGGGATTTTTTCAAATACATCTGTTTTTTTGAAATCTCGCAGAATATCTTCGCAAAAATTCATGATTTCTTCGCACTGTTTTTCGATATCATCCTGATATTTTGCCGACAGTTCTTCTTCCGAAAATAAATCAACCTGAGAAATATCCGTATATTCCCAATCACCTGGGTTATAGCGCAAGTCCAGAATATTTTCTTCCTGATCATATGTTTCATATTTCTTTTGATACCACTGTAACGTCTTCTCAAATTCTTCGATGGTATTCATACAGACCAAAAAATTAGCATATTCTGCATTACAATCAAACGCCAAAGCGTAAAATCGCAAATTGCTGTGTTTACGCAAAAATTTTTCCATATCACAATTCAATAATGCAAGAACTTCCTCTTTTGTCATACTTTCACGTCCCTTTCGTCAATTCACAAGCATCTGGGAGTAGCCATGACCTCCTGACAGAATCTCTTCCAGTTTCTTTGCGATTCCCTCCACGATGTAGTGACAAGGATTTTCATACCCCTGTACTTCCAGTCCCTGCAGTTCTACACAATGCAGTGTACCAAAGGATGTCAAAACATAATCCGTTAATGCACAGATCATCTGGTAGCCTTCCATATTATCTACATCTGTTTCCCCGTCTTTAGCGGTCATCAGACCAATGATTCCTACTGCTACTGTAAACGCACCACAACAGGACTGCTCTGTCTGCATTCCGATCCCCATCACAGAGAACATCCTCCGGGTTTCCTCACTTAAATGCAGATGATAATATTCATTACACGCTTTGAACATTGCTTCCGCACAGCTTAAATTTGTACCAATGTGATATTGATTCACTAATTCATATAATTTCATGTTTCCCATACTGTCCTCCAATCACATAACATCTCATTTTTCGTAACCCTAAGCAGTTCATCTCGTACTTCCATCAGCGCAAATCCCAGAAGATTTTCACCACGCCACCTAAAAGGATTTTGTGCCTCTGGCGTATCCGCAGACAGCTGAATCCCCCAGATACGATCATAAGGACTTGCTTCCACCAAAACGCTGTCTCCTGTTGAAAGAAGAAACTCACGTAGTTCTCGATTCTGGCTGAACTTGCACCAGTTCCCATTCAGCACAATGGCATATTTGAACTTGTCCCATACGACTTGGTCGAAGCCTCGCACCTTACGCCCCAGTGCTTTAATTTGCTTAGGGTCACTACATGCTAGGATCTCCTTACGCCTCTCCTCGTCGCCAAACAGCTGGGCTTTGCCCGCCATCATATATTGTTCCATGTAGAGGTAGGAATCAACCATAGTATAGAAGTCTTCCATCCACCACTGGCTGAGGCAGCTCTTTGTAATGCTGCCATCCTTCGAAGGCTGGTGCCCCCAAAACAAACAGAACTCTTGCTTTCTCCCCTCTGTGACCTCCTGCTGGAGCCATTGCTTTGTGTATTTCGGCTGTCCTTTCGGTTGCCATACCTCTACAAAGAAATCTCCATGTACCAGCACCTCGCTGCTGTCCTCGTCATCCCACCAACCCTTCCATGTGATCGGTTCTGGGAACAGGGAACGGTATTCCTTCCGTTCCTCAGGTGAAAGCGTATCCAGCCAATCACCAAATCTATATATGTAATCTTCCCCATAACCCATACGCCAGCCGATAGAATATCTCTCTATGTCTGGAAATGCCAGCCAGGGAGGAGGCATTATTTTCTTATCTTTCAATAACATGATACTTCATCCCTTTCCAGTTAGATATTGTCCAGTTCTTTCATCACATCCAAAGGAAATCCATCCATGGATGTGATTTGTGCCAACTCTGTTTCAGTCAGATTTTTCAGGAAAATGCAGTATTCATCTGGATAGCCACCGACAAACTCCATTTTGGGCATTCCAATTTGCTGAGGGTCAGTAATCCATAGACAAGGTTCTCCGGTTGCCCAAAATCGTGTCAGTATAAGCACCTGACCTTTGTAAAGTACTTTCTGTTCCATCCTTATTCCTCCTGCATCTTTTCCAGCAGTTTTACAATACGTTCCCGATTCCTTGCGGTTTTCATAAAGGTGGGAAGATGGTCGGACTGAGTCTTTTTCGCTCTTCCCATCGGCTTTTCCCGCAGGTCGGCTGTGAGATAGTCAATCAGATAGGCAAGATGCTCCCGGTTAATTGCCCAGATTGGCTTTCCTTGAAAAGATGTAAGAAACCACAATTCCAAACCAAACCACGGTTCCTTTCCCTTATTGATTTCAGCTGCATAGGAAAGTGCTTCCGCGGTCTTATGCACTTCCCCTGACATGGTTGTTCCACAATAGGGACATTTCACATGAAGAATAGAAAAGTGCTGCTTTGCTGGATCTTCGATATCCACCCGGTAATATCGCCCACAATTCTTGCATTGGTTATGGACATCATAACGATATACGGTACGTTCTTTCTCTGCTTGATAACCACAGTTGGTACATTTAAAATAGGCACTTTTCTCGTCAGCAGCTACAATACCCACGCCATGGCATTTGGGACACTTTACCTGTATGCCTATGGTAAAAGCGCTATATGCACTATGGGTAAAATAAGGTTCGTCTTTGATTCGTTTCATGGGTTCTCACACCCCCTATCTGTTTTTCGTATCTGTTATAACTTGAACTTAATCTGTTTCAAATCCTTTGCTTTGATTGTGAGATCAAAAACTCTTTTTTCTATTTCTGATATGGTGTTGATATACTCTTGTGATGCTTGTATCCGTGTAAGATATTTCAGATATCGATCCAACTGACTTAATGCTCGGGTTCTGTACTTTGCAATTTCACCAAGCTGCCAAAAATCTTGACCTGCCATATAATCATTTACATTTATCTTTTGTACGGTTTTCACATTCAAAGCACTATGTTCTTCTTTTTCTGTTTTGATGCAAAAGAGCATATCCTCTATGGAAAACCGTATGCTACGTTCACAAAGAAAACGCAGTTCATCAAACAAGTGATTTTCAACAAAATGCTCTGCCAAAGGTTCAAAAATCACATCATCTGTATACCAACCTCCATGGGCACAGGAAATGAGTTCTCGATATCGTTTTTCTGCAATCCACTTCCGCAGCATGTGTTTCATACCTAGCATCCAAGCATCTAATCTTGCTTTCGTTTCTTCAGGACTGTCATGGGCTGTTCCATAACAGGGGAGATTATTTTCCTTCAGCCATTTTGTCACTTCTTTGCTGAATTTTGTATAACTCACTTTTCTTCCACCTCAAAAATCTCTTAATTCTTCAAACTTTTCGAGTCGTTTAGCCTTACAGATGGTATCACCGATACATCTTTCCTCGCCTTTATCTGTTTTCTTCCTAACGCTATATGTCTCATTGATAATCCTGAGCACTTCTCATTTCTTAATAAGTAGAACTTAGAATCTTAAAGCTGAAATTTATATCTGTGTTTATGACTTTTTCTTCATTTGTTACTGGCTGTATCATAAATTCAAATGTAGGCTCATATTCCCCATCCTGTAAAGTTTCTCCCCCCAGAATCTCGATATGATACCATCCATTTTCAAGCTCAACAATAGGCTTTTGACACACTTTATAATCAGAAATCAAAGCGGTTACATTTTCTGGAGTAAACCGTTCCAATATATGCCATGTAAAAAGTATCAGCATATTATGCTCCACCTTCAATGAATAACCACTCTTTCTAAACTGCAAACGACTTTTTTCCTTACACAGTTCCGGCTCATCATCAGAAAGATGAAACAAAATCGTATAAGGATAGTTTTCAATGCCAGACATTGGAATAACAATTCCCTCATCAAAGACCCTATCACCACTTTCATTTATGGTAAACTCTGTCGCTAAATCATCCGAAAGATTATTTTCATTTTTCCATTCCTCTAACAGTAAAATGTCACCAAGAATAAAATAATCCACGAGATCATTTAATACTTCTGTAAACTTACATATCATTCGTTATCTCTCCTCACAATCCGCTCCGCTGCCAGCCATCCAACCGTTCCTGCAAAGCATCAATTTTCCAGCTCTCATCCACTCGTTTCATGAGGAAACGACGTTCAAACCCTGTGTTTTTCGTTTTTGTGTAAACATAAATCTTATTCTTTGTCAGCTGTTCCGCATCTATAAACACTTCTTGGCTGTAAGTCCCTGTGGGGCTGTAAGAAAGCGCCAAAGGACGATATCCCAGTCTTGGCTTTTCGCTGACGTACTGTTCCCAAATATTCAGCAGCCTTGAGTTTACTTCTTCATCCTCGAAACCCTTTTCTGATACATACTTTTCCCATACAGTCATGGCTTCAAAAAAGTCTTTCAATATCTTCTGACATTCTTCCACAGCTTGCTGATCCAACTTCACCGATTTTTTCGCCTTTTCTCTCTGTAAATTTGAGAAGGTTTCCATTTGTTCCTGAGTAAACTGTTCCTTGGAAACTGGTTCTATCCTTGTATGCTCCGCAATATTAATAAGTCCCTCATAAGTAACTGCCGTGTGGTCAATCTGGATATGTGTAAGTTTCGGAATAGAAGCCGCCTGCATCAAGCCATCGTCATTCAGTCCTGTGTGATTGAGTGTCAGCAAATCAATTTTACATTCCCCCATCACAGATAATCCGCTTCCAGTGATTTGACTGTTGCCATCAAGGAGTAAATAACGCAGCTTTGGCATAGTTGCAAATACGGAAAAACAGGCATCTGTTAATTGACCATATTCCACACCGAAATTCACCATATTTTTAGAGCCAGTAAAAGACATCAGCAATTTGTCCGTTACAGGATTGTTTTTCACATAAAATCCTACTGGCTTATACTCTGCCAATTTTTCCATGATTTCCGTGGTCAGTTCCGGAAGTTCCATGGTTTTTTCTCCATCGAATGTTAAAATACCATTTTCCCACCGTATGGTTCGTGCACGCTTTGGAAATTCTGTCATTATGATTCTTCCTTTCGTAGAGAGGTCAGCTTTGCTCCACAAAGCGCACCTGTTTTCCTCCAATTTCAAACTCCAGCTTTACTGCATAATCATCTGCCCAAGGGTAACACTTGTTGAGCAGTGCTAAAATGAGTTGGTCTGGTTCTTCATCAAAAGTCACTCGCAAAATTACAGACCAATCTGCATATTCTACTTGGAATACTTCACTTTGTGTGTGATTAAGGTATCCCTCCATCTTATCCAGCAGCGCTTTTTGCGTTTGAGGAGAACCATCAATAAAGCCATTGCAGACCAAAACCATTAAAACTTCATTGGCTTCGCTCTTCTCTGCCAAAATGTCGATTTTTTTTAAATCACCGAACATGTCTTCTATGGTCATCGTTCTCACCAATTCCTTTCACGGATCGTTTTCTCTCATATTTTTTAAGTGTGTTATGTAGTCACTTTCGGAGCCGTCCCAATAGCAATGGATACATCTGCCATTTTGAAAATGATGAGGGCAATTTGGATAACCATAGAGAATATGCGCACATTCTGGACAAAGCGCCATCATTTGAGAACTTCCTTTAAAAAACAGGCTGCCACACTCATCGCAAACGGTAAGTTCCTTTTTCTGAACCTCCATTACCAGTCCCTTTCTCTGATAGCCTCTTCTATATCAATGGGAATGTCAAACCATTCCAAAATATAAGCCACTGTTTCTCCAATACAGTCTCGCGCTACCGTTTCAATCTCACTGTCATTCTCGTCAAATTCCTCCTGCAGATCATTGATGCCGCAGACTGCTTCATCCAGTTTTTCCTGTACAACTTCTATATCTGTTTCACCGCTTTCCAGCAAGTCAATGACTTTCTGGAGTTCATCTTTTACTTTATCTACCAAAAAAGTGGGATAGTAATCATCATTGTACATCTCGTCCAAAAGTTTATAGTTGGTGTCAAATGGTTTCATTTTACTTTCCTCCTTCTTTATCGTCTGGCGTTATACTCAAATCAATTTCTTCATCGCTATAAATCAAATAGAGTCCATGACGGTTTTTCCCATCAAAATGCAGTTCAATATCTCGATATTTGAGGATCAAAGGTTTTCCGCCACTTTTCATGGTTGAAACATCATCTGGTTCACCAAATATATCCATAACCTCATCCTGCGACATTTTGAATTTTAGTGGTGTGATATCTTGCGAATTCTGCAATATTTGATTCCGCCATATATTTATTTTTTCTTGTTTTTCCTTTGCCAATGGGAACTCCTTTTCTATTCAAACATCAGACCGTATGACTCAGTAAGACTTCCATCATCCTCATGAAAAACACACTGGTACAAGGGTTGTCGCTGTGTCGCTTTGCGGAACTTTTCCAAAATGGGAACCAGTTCCTTATCCGTAGCAATGCCAAACGCATCAGAAATCTGTTGCAAACTATCTACATCAATGTCTTCCAAATTAACGCTGCGCTGCTGCTGCCCATATTCTTCCAATGTTTTGGAATCCGCATACTGGTTTGCATCACAGCAATCGTGCCAGCAAACACAGCTCACCAGCAAAGAAAATAGATCGTCCATATTCTCAGCTAGGCGCCCCGCCTCCCCTTCACTACTGTAATAACCAATGGAACCATCCTCCAGCAGGTGATATTCTCCGCCAGAACCATCTCTGGCAAAAGCCATGCCGGGCAGGGTGAAGGTTGCTCGACCGTCTGTATCATCCCTTGGGGACAACTCATCCAGTAGGAAGAAATCAAAAAGAGAGTCAAATTTTTCTGCCAAATCAGGATCTTCGCGCAGTATTTTCAAATAATCCATAAAATGCACCTCTATTCACAGCATTGAAGTATCTTCAAAAAAGATAAAAAACTTGTTTCTCGCACAATTTATTCATCGTACTCTTCCGCAACATCAATAAAATGGACATACACACCGCAAACATTTCCTTCTGCATCATAGCCAAAATAGGAGGGATACGCACCATCTCCCCAACCAGATGCAAAAATAGGAATATTATAATCTGTATTTGGGATGTTCCAGTTTAGCCAGTCCCCATATTCTCTTTGATACTTCGGATATTTTTGTGCATTTTCCTCTAACAAATCACAAAACAAATCGTTGTAAGGGTCAATGTCAGGATCTTCTTTCAGACGTTGTTCCCAATATGACTTGAACGCTTCTTGTGCTTTCACATCCGCAATACATCCCATTCCTGCATCCACGCCAAAACCAAAAAAGGAATCTTCTTCCAGTTCTTCATCCAAATTTTCAGTTCCCATCATTCCCAATTCATAACGTACGGGGTTCTGCTGACTGATTTCTACTTTTACACAAGCATAGCGATCCCCATATTTTTCACTTGGTACCACACAGATTTTTACTGGATAAGTCCCTGTTGGAATGGTCTGCATAAAAGGGTCCATATCCTCCAGCTCAATCAACGGATCACAGGCGAATATTATACCTGTATGAAAAGATACGTCCCCGATTTCCAGCACATCAACGGTGGCTTTTCCGATTTTGTTTTCTGTGAAATAGGCATCTAAATCTATTTTACAGGTCAATTTTTCTTTCACTGCTTCATATTTTTCCATCCACTCTTTTGTAGGCATTGTATTTCCTCCTTTTTATTGTCCTTGCATTATTTTATGCAGCCTTTCCAGCCATATGGTTTCTTCTATGATCTCATCATTCTGGTAAAAATGGTATTTATCACGTGCCAGATGGTCAGCAAGGGGAGCAACTTCCAACGGGGTACATACAGTGAAGCTTTCTCTGTCAGCCCCTTTCATCTCTCGATTGAGGTAATACACACGCTTGTCATCGTAAGAATACCAATGAGGAAGCAATTTCCATGAAGTCAAATCTGCTTTGGGAAGCTGTTTTCCGTAAGCATAAATCCGTTTGCTATCTACGGCAAAAAAGGTATCTCCTAATGAGCGAAAAGCGGAAACTTCTGCTCCCTTGATAATTTTCACCTTGCCATCTCCATTGTGAAAGTAGACCTGCTGGCTGTCCTTTGCATATCCCTGCGGCGCACCTGATTCACACTGACCGTTGTCCAACACCTGAAAGGTTTCTAAATTTACACCGAAAATTCTTCCGCTAGTGGTATAGACTGCCGTTTTATCTATTGCATAAGCATAGTTTAACACTCGAAAAGATACGGGATCTGCTCCACGCAGACGAACCCCTCCCATAAAACATGCTGTATAGGATTTACCCCAGTAATGCCAACAGTGGAAATCTTTGGGTGCTATACCTTTCAAAATCGTGTTTTCGTATAGACCTGAAAAATAAACATATCCATCCCGAAGAAAGAACTCGTTTTCAATCGGTTCTGTGTTCACAATAGGCTGCATCATTTTGATTCCCCCTTAAAAACACTGAAGAATCAGCCAAATGTTATCAAAACGGCGTGCTTTTAAATCTTCTTTGGTGATATAGAAATAGATGTGACCACAATCGCCAAACATCAATTCAAAATCATCACACTCTACCGTATCCAATTGAAGCAAAAGCATCCAACGGTCTTTGGCAGTTTCCTCTGCTTCCTGACGAATTTCCTTTGGAATTTTTTTCCATCCTTCCGGGTTGCCCAGATAATACCCTTTTGCGGCAATATCACATTCCTCAAACATACTGTTCTGGATGACATCTGGCCAGCCCAACAACTGGGAACGATCCGGAAGTTCTTCCGCATCTTCTCCTGTCAGTTCTTCCCACGCAGCGTTGAAAGCTTCATCATCGTCATCATCTGGAAACGCTTCTGTGAAATCCTGCCAAGATGGATAAGAAGGTTTTTGTGATAATGCTATTTTCACCATAGGCAAGATAAAATCCTCCTCCATATCTACCGGAAACTCTGCTGCTGACAGTGCGGAAATATCTTCAAACCAGTACACACGAGCACAACCCTTATCTTTTGGATCAAATCCCCAGCACATGGAATCCAATTCATAGAAAAAAGAAAGTAATCCATGATCCGGCAGAAGGTGTTCGATATCATATTTTGCGAAATCCGCACAGTTAAACTGCGCTAGAAAAGAAAGCGGACGCTTTTTTACTACATGATCGTAACTCTCTCCCATGTAGGTAGGCCAAATGAAATCTGACGGTACATCAGGCTGACCTCCAAAACGAGTTGCACCCAGTTGATATACCTCATTCTCTTGCATTTTTAGTTCAATGCTGTTTTTTGCCATTGACTCTAATTTTTCTTTGATATTCATATTCGTTCCCCCTTCTTTTTCAAATCTTTCCATCCAATGCCTCAACCGTTTTCATGGCAGCGGAATCAAATTTACACTGTCGCAGTTCTCTCTCAATCAAAGCAAATACATCAGGAAAACACTCAATTTCATCCTGATACTCATATTTCGCATATAGCTTTCCATGCTCCGAAATCCAGACTTCTGCAGGATAATAGTAGCCGATATGTCCGATGGGCTGACAACACTCACCTGCCACTTGTTCGATTTCTGCCAGCCTATCCCCCGTCATGTCCCGAAAGTAGGCATCCTCCAAATGATTTTTGATACCGTTGACAAGATAAGGAAACAAAGCAAATTCAAAATCCGCAGCCCAATTCATCTTTTTCTGTTCCAAATACCACTGACAGCACAGACCAAAATACTTGCGGTAAAACCTCTGGGTGGTTTTCATCATTGGAACACCATGTGCGGCGTAATACTGCTCCGCAATGGAGATATCAACTTTTCTCCCTTCCTGCCACCCGGCATATTCCATGAGTTGGTTGACTTTGCTTTTGAGGTCGCCGGAGACTGAAATACGTTCTTTGATCATGGCAAAATCCTCCTTTTTCTTTGCATTTCATCACAAAGACAGCCATGTGGTTAAATTACTGATTTCTTCACAGAGCAACGCTGATTTCCCTGCATCAGAAAATGCCTTTTGGATTTGACTATATCGCTGTCCAGAACGATCTACCCGTTCTAAAGCTGCCCCTTTCAAATTCGGAATCGCCATTACAGCTTCTGCCAATCTTCCAGCTGACAGCTTGTCCGCAATCAAGGAAGCTGCAAAGTAATGCAGATTGCTGTGAGAGAGTGCTGACAAATCATTTAATTTATGTAACTCATAAAGTTTTATAGCGTAAAGATCGCACAACAGCTCCAGATTGGGCAGGGTTTGTACTGCCGGAAGAGATTGAAGATATAGCTTTTGCAAATGAACCGCAGGTATCAGAAAAGACGAAATATCCTCTACTTTACGCATTTCTTCAAGGTGCAGAACCGTAATATCTGCAAGCAGCGGCGTGACATCACCATTCTTTTCTCCTCTCAGATGGAGAACTCGCAAATTCGAAAGATGAATCTGTTCCCAAGAAACAGGAGCAGAAAGCCACAGTGTCAGATAACGAAGTTGTTTTAGCTCACAAAGGACTTCTACACCCTCGCATTTTTCCATAAGGGTCAATTCTTCTAGATTAGGATACGCCCGTAAAAAGGATATATTCACCTTCCGTTCTCCGGTAACAGAAAGACATCTTACCGCTTCTGGTTCCAATCCATGCAGGTCGATTTTTTCACCGCCGCGCCAGAAAACGGCAGTACAAAAATTCTGATCCATATTGCTTCCTCCTCACCTCCACAAATCATAGATTATTGGGATAACCAATTCTATCCAGTCCTACTTTGATTTCATCCCATTCACTACATTTCGGATTCAGAGCTAAAATCATCTCTTTTGTCAAGGGTACTCCTTCACAAAGCTGACCTACAACTTCCAGAGGCAAGTCAGCGGAATGCCATTTGCCATACTCCACATAAGTCTGTGGATTGCCATCAATCATGGAAAGCAAATCTTCAGAAGCATCCTTACCATTTATAGGATTACATTTCCAAGTAGCTCCATCTTCTGTCCAGACACAGAAAGTGCTTTTCATCTTCTTGACTTCGCGGCTATTCATCAGCTTTTGCAAAGTGGACGGCATCCCCTCTGTCAAATCTTCAATGTTCGGCAGTTTTTTCTCCCAGTCATAAAGCTCCGAATCCACACCATTGATGACACAGCCTTCAGGTGCAAACATGACAATCATACTCTGGTCACTGCCATCGGTGGCAAAAAAGGCTTCTTTACCCTTTCTCCATGTGGGATTGTATGTATAATGGCGAATGAAGCTCCATTCTTCTTCCAGCATGATGATATCCAGTGCCGCCAGTCCTTTGCAGAAATTCTTTAATCTTCCTGTGTCAGGTAATGTTGACAAATCTTTTGTTGAAAGCATCATTTACTCCTCTCAACTTTCATGGGCAATTTCAACAACTTCCTTTTCCAAATTAAAATAAACCACCAGCAGTTCATCTGTAAGTTCCGGGTTAAAAGAAAAATCCAGAATAAAAACTTGTTGATCCATTTCATCATCGATACAGCTTCCAAATCGTTTTAACTGTAAATCATCCACCATATCCACAAAGGACAAAGTTGACAGATCTTTGCCCAGAAACAGCGCCGCTGCTGTTTCTGGATCCACCTCATCCCGATGGAATTCCATAAAGAACGACACCATACCATACTTTTGGTGGTTTTCATCAGATAAAATTTGTTTCAATGTTTCTTTCGCTTTCTCCGCAAGGGATTCCGCTTCGTCCAGCATCTGCCCTACAACATCCATGGCTTCGATATTTTCTGTCAATTCCTCGTCCAACACATCAAAAATAAATGGCAGTCCCGTATCTTCTGGAAATGTAAAGATCTCTTCACCTGGCTGATATTCAAAGTTCACTCGTTTACTGTTCAGTCTCATAGCCGTGCCTCCTTATCCTTCTATGTTAGTGCCTATAATTCCCTTCTTCAAAGAACCATAGATTGTCACAGCATGATCGGCAAACATCTCATCACAATCGAAAAAGGCAGTAAAACTACCGCCAGATGTAACGGTCAATTCAGTCATAGATATGCGTCGTGCAAATTCCTCCTCCGTAATTGGATTCGTTTTCTCGTCACGTGAGTTTTCCTCATCTTGGGTAAGCCAATCGTTTGCCAATTGTGTAAGTTCATTCGCCGCAAACTCCCGCATTGACTTATCCCAATTTTCCATATCAACAACCAACTTTTTGGCAGCTGTACGTGCTCGGCTCCAAGAAGATTTGCTTTCCGGATTCACTTCAAGGGATAATATCACTTCCGTACCACACCATGAAACAGCACCTTCAAAAATGTCAAAATCCCGATTCAACTGAAGAATACCCAGAACCTTATCTTCTATGATGACAGGCTTATTCCTCTCGTCCAGAATAGCCAGAAGCTCCGGACAGTCCTCATGGGGCTTGATCACCTCGGAGATACACCAAGGCCGCGCCACCAGATCTTTTGCCCACTCTTCTTTCATCCGGCGAATTTTCAGGCGGCAGATCTGCTCGTTTCGAAAGCGTCCCCAACCCTTTTCACCGTTCCGTTCCTCGTCAGTGACCGGCCAGTCCAGTTGTTCCTCTTTGGTGCTGACCTCGCCGGTGTCACAGAACATTATACCCAGTATCACAACGGTCATTTCCCCAAATTTACCTTTCCAATTATATCCGCCTCCTATGCAGCGATTGATCAGAGCAACCACTTCCTGCTCCTCGGACTCATACATTTCATAAAATTCTTCAAACATAGATGAATCCTCCTTTAAAGTTCAGCTAAAACTTTTGCAATCTTTGGAGCATATTCTACTAATTGACATTGCTCCAGCTTATCTTTATACGCAAGTACTGCTTGCCATGAATAATAGTAAAAGCTGTAAAAGAGGTCATCAGGGAACACCTCATCCTCCTCATACCGCATCTCATCTTCTTCCTCGTCGTACTCCTCTGACCACAAGTATTCTTCCTTCAGCATATCAAAAAAGAATGGCAATGGATCAGCGTGCTCCATTTCATCCCCATCATGAAAACATTGCAGAATAAAAGTCATAAAGTCCAATAGCTCGTCTGCCAGAAAATGTGCAACGCAATTTGCTTCTTCTTTCTCGAAAGCTTCCATCAAAATGCGAGTTAGAAATACCATTCCAAATGGTGTGGCGTGCCACAAGGTACTTTGATGCTCCATGTTTGTTGTAAGCTCATAAAGAGCACTTTTAACCGCATCCAAATCATCCATTTCCCATAGGGTCTTAAAATAAGTCGGAAAATCTGTTCCTCGTCCATAAGCAGTCGTCAGTCTGTGCCACGGAACATCAGCAACTGTCAAATTCATAATGTAAGTTTTATTTTCTTCTGTCATGACACTCCCCTCCTGATTCCGCCATCAAACTTTGATATTCCTTCTCCAATGCGTTGTACCATCTTTTTAGCATGGTTTCCAAACTGGTTTTCCCATTTCGATCTGTAAAAACAAGAAACTTTTGCAGAAGTCTTGGAAACAGATATTTGCCAACTTCTGTCAAATCCTGATTGATATAGACCATCCGAAGGATGCGATTTTGTCGATCTAAAGGATTCTTTTTCAACAGTTTCTTTTCAAAGCAAAAGCGCAAGAACACTACATTTTCATCATAAAAGTCCTCCACCACAGCAGCTCCAATGCTGGTATAGGTGATGTCATACACCAGGCAGTTCCAGTCAAATTTCTCCGAATAGAGCAGTTTTAGTGCCTTCTCCCAGTGTTCCTCCGGAATCACCAGCATTCTGTGTTGTGCAGTACTGGAATAGCCTCGATATACGGGTTCCGGGTGTCCCAACAATTCACTCACACCATCGGCATAAACAAAGCACAGTTCCTCATCGAACAGACCGCCGATAAAGTTACCGTTGCAGTATAGCATATAGTTCTTGGACTTCGCCGGAGAATAGGAAAGGTTGTATTCCTGCGAGTCTAGGCTTTTATGTATCTTGTTCAGAAAGTCTATCGATGTCATAATCATTCTCCTTATTCTTCAAACTCGCCCTCGATCATTCCATTCAAATACCTGCCAGGATTTGCAATGAAGTCATCCCATTTTGCCAGAGAATGAAATTCTTCGTGTTCTACATCCAAATACCAAATCTTCTTGTCCTTTGGGCTCCATAACAGCAAATAATCACTGTAATTATCCATTTTTACCATCAAAGAAAGGAGTTTTTTCCGTTTCCATTTCATTTCCTGCAAATCCATGTATTGGTATAGTTCCGCCCATTTGACTAGTTCCTGTTCTGGAAATTCCAAGCAAAACGGACCTGTCTTGAAGTATTCCACCATCTTTGCTGGCAGCTTATAGGGAGATAATTGTCGTACTTTTTCCTGTTCATTGTGCCAGTCTTCCGGTTCCAAAGCTTTTAAATAGTCTGCCATTTCCTGATTTTTGTTTTGTATCGCCAAGGTATAGGGACGATCTCCGTATTTATCTATCATCGTAATGTCTGCTCCCTGCTCCACAAGATAGCACACCATGGGAAAATCATCATTTCTGGCAGCTTCTGTTACCGCTGTGGAAGCATAGGGAAACACCATATCCGCCTTATGGTAATTGATATCTGCTTCTTTTTTCAAAAGCAGCTCTGCCAGTTTTCGATCACCATCTGACACAGCTGCACGAAAAGCTTCTCCACCGTACTGTGCAGCTAGAATACCTGCGTTTTCTAAAACAGCGATATTTTCTAATCGTTTTCCCCATCGAATTTCCTGAAACAAACGAGACTTCTCTTTCTGATTCATTTTCTTCGCCTGTCCAAGAAAAAGTTCTACAACTTCAGGTCCACACATTCTCACAGCGGTATGTAAAATCAGATTTTCTGCAGCATCTGGGTTTGCACCATGTTCCAGCAAAAACTGAATCATAGACAAATCGTTTTGATATACAGCTATTTCTAAAGGGACTGCTTTGATGTATTGACTTAAAGCAATGGTGGCATTGATATTCCAACCATTTTGGAGCAATTTTTTCAATTTCGGTATATCTTTATCATAAACTGCTGCCGCCTCTTCTGGAATATGTTCCCAGCGACCAAGCGTTCCTATTTCGTACATATCACACCTACTTTCATTTTTGTTTTATGGGATAAGAAATTCATTTTCCCAATACCAAACCTTCTCCAACGGCAGCTGCATTTTCCTAATGCTTTCTCCTATCCTACAATCTCCTCCACCGTCAAATTTTCAAAGTCGTAGTTATTAGCTTTTCGCAGATATTTCCACTTCATGAGCCAGTACAAATCCACATAATCCAAGTGAGGCGTCAATAACGAACACACGAATCTTCTCCTGATTCATTCGTTCTTTTAGTTCTTGGATGCTGCAACAAGCAGGAAAGCCATAAGAGATGGTATGATCCAATAATTCTTTATACAATTCAAAGAATCCGTCCACACTGATTTCATCCATTCCAAAGAGAATATTGTCCTGAATCATATTCTCAAACCAGTGTGCAAACAGACCCGAAAAGTAAATAGATACCTTCTCCCCATGCTCGTTCTGAGTATCTATATGCAGGGTGTTGGATGCAAAGTCTGCACAGTAACGCAGAATTCTGTTGTCATGCAGACAATCAAAAGAACAAATTAACGTATTCACAGGGATTCCTCCTCGTCTATCAGTTGTTCCTGCACTTCTTTCGGCAGTTCATTCCACAAAATATCGTATGTAAACTCCCGAATCTCTGGATAACACGCTCGTGCTGTCTGTTCTGCAATTTCTCTGTCCAAGTAGTGCATCTCTTGGTGGAAAAACCAGTTTAGCTTTTCCATAAGTCGGTAAAGGCGGATTTTTTCTTCTTCGGTCATATAGTACCTCCCTGGATTGTCTGGTAATACAATGGCAGACTCATGCTAATTCATTATCCAAAATCTGAACTTGTTTTCCTTCCTCATTCACATAGTAAAGCGCAATGTAGTCAATACCGTCTCTCTTAACTTGCTCCCAGGGCATACGCTCACCATTTATCAACGCAACCATACCATCTTCATTTACCTGAAAATCTTCTTTTTCATCTTCATAGTCGATACTATAACCTAATTCCAGTATCAGCTTTGAAGCAGGAATTTCATACCGCTTTAGGGTGCGGCGTTCCAATTCATCCAAATCATGTTCATCGCAGAACATATTATCATAACCATGCCGCCCACCATCAAAAACAACGAACTCCTCTCCGCTCTCCGGGTCACGTGCTGCCACAAGCTCTGGTGCAAAGTAACTGGGTACAATATATAACTGTGGTTCTCCATTTATGGTCAACAAGTCACCGTAATACCACACTTCCAACCATTCGTTACCACTGGTAGAACACAATGTCACAGTGGTCAGACGTTTCTGTTTCCACTCCTTAATATGTCCTTCCAACCAACTGGGAGCTTGAAAACATGGTGCTTGTTTCTTCTTTTTGGATGCCTCTTGCATATCATTCCACGGCTCCAGATCCAAACTGATAATCCAGCCGGTAAAGTCGCTGTATTCCATTGTAGTGTTTGCACGAATGTAATCTTCACCCCAGAGAGCAACATCTTCTTTGCTGTACCAAGTAGTATTCGTTATGCCGTCCTCATTTGTAACTTCACAGCAAAGGTAATCTTCCACATTCGCCTTCCGTAACTCAATCATATGTAAAATATCTGTATCTGCCGAAGAAATTTTCCGAAATATAAATTGAAGTGACATTTTGACGCCTCCTTACAATAACCAAGACATAATACTAACAACAATCAATACAATCCCCAGCAGGAAGAAAATGACTCTCCTTGAGCCGCGACCATAACGATGGGAATCAGGTTTACCGGTGGGATCGCAGAGCCAATTCCAATTCATAATTGCCCCAATCAGCAGGACAATACCTATAATCAGTGTGACAGCATTATGATTTTCCTGCAAAAAAGCCGTAATCTGTTCGCTGTTCATTTACATATAACCCCCTTTTCATCATCGGGAGCTTCCCGCCGGATAAATTCCTCCCGTTCTTTCAAATCTATTTCCAAAGCTTTTTCCTCCTCCAAATATCCTTCGCAGTCCCGAACCAGCTTTTGGGCATCCGGATCCTTTGGAGCGAGGGTCAGCCATCGTTTTGCATATTTATAGGCGGTGGAGGCGGAGCAGTATGCCATCAGGCAGGAATAACCCATCCGAGCGTTCCAGTAGGGATCGTTTTCGCCCCGAAAGCGAACGGACTCCAACAGTTCAATGGCGTGCTGGATAAGATTTCCGTCCACTTCACCATCTGTTCCATGCTCTCTATGATCCCCCAGCACTGCCAGATTACTGTAAGCTCGGCTTAGCTTGACGGTCAGCAAATAGCCTCTCTCCTGCTCCGGTATGGCTTCGATGACCCGGATGCATCGGGAATACTCGTCCTTGCTATTCCATTGTTCGATCTGTTCCAAAAGTTTTGTTTTTTCAGTCGACTCCATCTCGTCACCTCCAATTCTCAGCCTTTACCTTTTTTGAAGTGACCACTTCCTCGATAAGTATTGACCACACAGGTGAAGGGCTGTCCGCAGTGTTTGCATCGTATCATATGAACCATGATCTCGTCCGCCCAGCCATCTTCTGTCTTTATTCTTTCTAATGGACAGGTGGATTCCTCCGCAATGAATGCAAACTCATTTTTCTCCACCAGTTGCTGAATATAAGCAATACAAGCCAGATAGTCATTTGGAGCGTCAAATTTTCTCCATGTTTGAATGTTTCGACAATGTTCGCACATCATGAGCACATCCCCCCTTGTTATCCTTGTATATCAGCAGATATGGGACCTTTTTTCAGTGTGGCTTCTACAATAACCACATGACCCCAGAACATATCGTCATCCTCGTACCAAGCGGTAAAGCGACCACCTGGAGAAACAGAAAATTCTGTTAAAATCAAGTGCTTTCCAAATTCATCCTCCGTAATAGGGTCTTTTTCAGGATTTCGGTCTGTTTGATCGTTGTCCGCCAGCCAGTCATTGGCGAGGCTTGTAAGCTTTTTGGCTGCAAAATCTCGCAAAGATTTATCCCATATCTCCTGTTCCTCTATAAGTTTCTTCATCACATTTCGAACTCGTGTCCAAGATGCTTTCTTTTCCATATCAACATCCAGAGAAATGTGGACTTCTTTTCCCATCCAGCGACAGGTTCCAGCGAAAAAACTCATTTCCCTATCTAAAGTCAGCGTTCCCAACAGCTCATCTTCCATCACAATGGGTTTGATGTACTCTGCCCAGATTTCTTCCAGAGCCGGACAAGAAACATTCTCCTCTACGATTTCGGTGACATACCACTGTGTTTCACTAAGTGCTGTGCCTTTCCATCCTCGAACCTTGATCCGATAAATCAACCCTTTTGCAAATCGTTTGGAATACTCACCTGCTTCTCTCTCTTTCTCTGTCAATGGAGAATTTAGGCAGCAGCGGTCAGAAATCACTTGACCAGTTTGCACGTCAGCCATAGCTAGAGCATAGGTATGAGCCGTCCAGAAATTATCCATAAATGTTTTATCTGCACTGGTACCACTTTGAATCAGTACCAGCTTTTCCTCATCTTCCGTATGATAGAGGGCAATAAAGTCCTTCACTGTTCTTTTTTTCATATGGTAACCCCCCCTTAGTGAAAGATCTGTTCATATATCTCTCGCAAATGTGCAGGAGCCGCTTTCATGATCTTTTTGCCGCCATTCTCGGAATCCTTTCCCCAGATCCCCCATATCACATCACGCCAAAGATAGACAGTTGCATTTTTACTCCTCTTGGCTTTCTCAGGCAGATAATCCTTCAAATGTTCTTTGATTTTCAACAACGCATTCAGACTCTCCTCGTTTGCAATCAAGGTACGGAACTCCTTGGCAGGCTTAAATCCCTGCATAGACTGCACCCCACTGATCAACACAGGCATTGTCTGGTCAGTAAATCCAAACTTTTTGAAAAATACATGGAGAAATTTCTCTTGCACCGAAGAATGTTCATCATCACACAGTTCCAGATAATCACACACAAGCTGCTGCCATTCCAATCCTTCCAATCCCAGTGCAAATACGGCAAAAGTGCCTGGCATGGCACACTGTTCCCCACTGATATTGTTATAAAATTCAAATTCTTTCATTGCCAATCTTGCATAGCGTTCTATCTTCGTATGCAGCTTTGGATACCGAACCGCACAGGCAAATAACTGGTTGATTCCTTTTTTCGGCAAACCAGGAATGGGCAAATATATCTTTTCCACTCCACGAAATTCCACAGAATAGCTATCAGGGAATGCTTCTTGTTCCAATACCTCACATAGATAGTCCAGCACTTTCTCATAACATTCTTGTGTATCTTCTTTCGCTGTAATACGGATGGTAGCAAAAGCATCATTTGCAGATGCAGTCATTCTTTCTGTCTTTCGCTTCCGAATCTCAGGTGGCAGTTTTCCGCTGCCATTGGCTTTCAAATCCTTTACCATATCGGGGCGGATCTGGGAAACTAAGCCCAAAATATGCTCGGTGGTAAGAGATTCAAAACTTTGTCCATACACGGTATGGCAGACGGCTACATAGCAGGCAAATCGAAGCATGTTATCGTCTACATCTTCTGATCGCAGCTCTGGACACACAGTACAGGGCGGAAAGACGGTAAAGCCATCTTCTCGTTCTCCAACGATAAAGTACCGTTCCTGCACCTGCTTTTCTATATACTTCTCCAGCTCAAAACGGATTTCTTCCCATCCCACCAGCCGACGCATAGTATCGCAGAAAGCAACCGCGTCCTCGTAGGGAAATCCCTTTAACGGCAGCCCGGAAAGATAACGTTCCAACAAATGGCTTGGAATAAATGGTGTCCCCTTGTGGTTTCGCACAACCATCGGATAGGCGGAATGATTTTCACGAGAAGTTCCCAGTAAAATATCCTGGATGCAGAGATCTGCCTCTGCCAACACCTCAGGATCCGTATCCAGTCTATGTATTAAATAATAACGACCATTTACGCCGTCACGTTTTGGTAAACTCATGTCTTAGTCCCCTTTCCGGTCTGCTGCGCTCACAGCAAACATCAGAAATCAATAAACTCACTCTATCTCTAAAGACTTTATGCTGGCTTTTACCTGTCTCGCACAATCTGTCTGATTTCTATACAATCTCATCTAAATGCTCTTTCTCCTACTTTGTATTGCCAGCACAATCCTTCCTATTTCAACGAAGTCTCACAATTATAACCCATCTTCTAAGTCCCTTTATATAACAAAAAAGCCCTGCATCTACACCGTCAAACGGACAGCATAATGCAAGGCATAAAAAATCCTGGAGAAAAATCATACTGTTTATCAGATACAATTTCTTTCCATGACATTACTATGTGGCTCTTTTCTTTTCGATGATAGTACTGTTTATGCTTCATATAGAGTTACCTCATTAAAAGTAGTATAAACTTCTTACTTTTTTTCTTATGTTTTGATATTTTTTAACAAATGTGCACAAAATCAGCTTAAAGCAATTATAAAAGAAAAGGTCTAAAATTACAAGCAAATCAACCTTACAAATCCTTTAATTCTATGAAATGTTTTATCTGAACTTACCTTTTTTGGAAGCAGATTATTTTTTATTGGGTGCTTTGTTAAAAATACCTATTATGCATAATAAAATATGATGAAGAAAAATCATAATTTAATCAACTTAAAAGAAGATAGAGTTCCATTAGAACTCTATCTTCTTTTCGTTGGATTTATAAACAAAACTTTTATTCTTTAAACGCACTTACCATAATACATCTTGAATTCTTTCTTCATTTCCGCAATAAGGTCTTTGCTCTGCGCCATATCCAGAATGGTTTTCGCAATAATATAAGCTCCATTACAAATGGCTTCATGTGCCAGATCTCCTTTTACATCCATTGCAAATTGTGCTGTATGGATATCTGCTTCAGAAATTTTTAACGTCGGACAAACCACAGGAATCACACTGCTGATATTGCCAAAGTCTGTTGAGCCCATGGAAATAGCATTATTGTCACCAATATCCAAATGGAGATCTTCCATATTCTTTGCCACAACATCTGATAACACACGGCTTGGAACTGTTTCCTGATAAGGTGGATAAAGACTTTCCATCTGCACTTCTGTCTGTGTTGCAATTGCAGCGCCTCTTGCACAATCCTGAACCATTTCTAAAGCGCGTTTTGTACCTGTCAGCTTATCACCTCTAATATACATATATGCTGACGCTTTTTCAGGCACAATATTTGCCGCTGTACCGCCTTCCTGAATGATTCCATGCATCATGATATCCGGCGTAACGTGCTGGCGCAACATGTCTACCGCATGGAAAAACAACTGCACACCATTTAATGCATTTCTGCCTTCCCATGGCGCAGAAGCAGCATGGCTGCTTTTTCCGAAAAAATCCACCTTTAAGTCCATGATACAAAGGGTCTTTACCGCACTTCTGTTTTTATTATCCAAATGGATCATAATGGCAAAGTCATATTGATCAAATACGCCATTCTGTACCATGTAGGTCTTTGCTCCCCGCAATTCTTCATCCGGTGTTCCAATCAAGTCAACACAAATGGGATATGTACACTCCATTAACGCCAATGCTGCCAGAACACTAATGCTTCCACTTACACAATGACCGCAGGCATGCCCCATCTCTGGTAAAGCATCATATTCTGTTACAATTGCAACACGCAAAACAGGATCTGCACATGAATGAATTTGCGTACGAAATGACCATGGTTGTCCGGCAACCGACATTTCCACTTTTAATCCATGTCGCTCCAATAAAGACACAATTTTTTTACAGGTTTTTTCTTCTTCTCCGGAAATTTCCGGCTCGTCCGCTATGGAATCATTCAGAATGCAACATTCCTTCCAGCCCTCTTTTACACGCTGCATCAGTTTCTCATCCATACTCATACCTTCCTTTCTTCCAATGTAAGCATCATTTTCATATCATCAGCAAAGTACAATGGTGCTTCTGTTTTTTCCTGCAATTCTTCTTTGGTAATATAGGGCGAAATGGCTGTTACCACAAGCCCCTCTTTTCTCACTTCAACGATGCACAATTCTGTAACAATCACATCTACACAGCCAACGGCTGTCAAAGGCATTGTACATTTTTTCTTGATTTTGGAAACGCCTTTTTTATCACAGTGCTCCATTGCTACGATAACTTTTTTAGCTCCACTGGCTAAATCCATGGCTCCCCCCATACCATTGATCATTTTCCCTGGCACCATCCAATTTGCGAGATTCCCTTCCATATCTACCTGCAATCCGCCTAGAACCGCAGCATCTAAGTGTCCGCCTCTTGCCATGGCAAATGATATGCTGCTATCAAAACAACATCCGCCAGGAATCAGTGTAATAAAATTGTCTCCTGCATTATTCAAATCTTTATGACCTGTTCTCCACGTATCCGTTTCTTCTCGATGCGCGGACATCCAAGACATTACAGACTCCCGTGTATCAAAAAGCTCCGGTGTATTAAGTTCCTTATCCTGACCAATACATCCATTTTCTCCATGAAGCAGTACAGAAATTCCCTTCGGGATATAGTTTCCGACCATAGTGGGTATTCCGATTCCAAGATTAACAAAATCTCCATCATACAGCATTGCAGCGATATTTTTTGCAATCATTCCTCGATTATTTGCCATCAGAATACCACCTCTTTCGCCAAAACTACATAATCTACAAATACCCCTGGAAGCTGTACATGATCTGGTTCAATTTTTCCTGGCTGTACAACTTCCTCTGCTTCCAAAATTACAATGTCCGCTGCCATCGCCATTAACGGATTAAAATTAGCTGCTGTATACTTAAAAACAGCATTGCCCATGGTATCAGCTTTCCAAGCTTTTACCAGTGCTACATTGGCACGGAGAGGTTTTTCAAAAAGATATTTTTTTCCGTCTATTACACGGGTTTCCTTTCCCTCTTCCACAACCGTACCAACACCAGTTGGCGTATAAAAACCGCCAATTCCAGCACCACCTGCTCTAATCCGCTCTGCCAATGTTCCCTGCGGCACTAAAGTCAGTTTTAATTTTCCCTGTTCCACCAATTGATTCACCAATGGATATCCTCCAACAAAAGAAACAATTGCTTCTTTTACCTGACCGTTGGAAAGCAATACGCCTTGTCCTTGATCATAAGACATCCCACCATAGCCTAAGTCCTCAGAAATAATCGTCAAATCCCGAATATCTCTTTGCGCCAATTCATACATCAAATGCAGGGGCGAACCAAAATTCGTAAATCCTACAATCATCACTGTGTCATTATTTTGTATGTAATCAATTGCTTGCTTTTTATCAATTAATTTATTCATAGGCATCTTCCTTATATGAGATTACTTTTGCTGCAGCATTTCCAATGCCTGTTTGATGGCAACGCCCATTCTACGGATTCCTTCCTTAATATCTTCCTCATTCATCCAGGAGAAATTCAAACGGAATGTATTTTCAACGCCGCCATTGGGATAGAACATAGATCCTGTTACAAACATAACTCTGTTTTCCAGACACACTTTCAGGATATCTTTTGAATTAATACCTTCTGGCAGCGTAACCCAAATAAACAAGCCGCCTTCCGGTTTATTCCATGTTACACAATCCGGGAAATTTTCTTCCATCATTTGCAGCATAACATCTCTTTTATGTTTATAAGCAGCACAGATTTTTTTCACATGTTCATCCAAATCAAACATTTCCATGAACATATCCACTTCCAGCTGTGCGCTAGAAGGTGCCTGCAAATCTGCACCCTGTTTTGCAAACATATATTTTTCTACAATTTCCGGAGCAGCACAAATCCAAGCTACACGATAACCAGGCGCCAGAATTTTAGAAAAAGAACCCGCATAAATAACAAGATTTTTGGTATCCATGGATTTCAAAGATGGCAGTACCTCTCCTTCATAACGCAGTTCCCCATAAGGATCATCCTCAATGACAGGAATCTCATATTTATTTACGACTTCCATAAATGCTTTTCTTCTTTCCAAACTCCATGTATGACCTGTTGGATTTTGGAAATTTGGAATAACGTAAATCATTTTGACTTTTTTATTTTCTGCCAGAATTTTATCCAATTCCTCTGGCAGCATCCCAAATTCATCTGTTGGAACACTGGCATATTTCGGGAGATATGGGGCGAAGGCATTGAATGCACCCATATAAGACGGTGTTTCACAAGCAATATAATCTCCTTCATTAATAAAAATCTTTGCTGAAAATTCCAGTGCCTGCTGAGAGCCGCTCATAATCAGAATGTTCTCCATACTGCAACGAACTTGAGCCTTTGTCCACATTCTCTGGGCAATTTTCTCACGCAATGGATCATATCCATCTGTTGCACTATAAGAAAGTGCAGTTGTGCCATACTGATCCAGCACCGCCATTGTTGCCTGTTTCACTTGATCCATAGGATACAGAGAAGGGTCTGGACTTCCTGATGATAAAGAAATCATGCCGGGAACGTCCATCAATTTATAAGATTCTCTAATTTCAGACGCTTTCATTTGTTCTGTTCTATTTGCGAATTGAATACTCATCTTTCTCTCTCCTCTCATAAACGACTGCTACTCTTTAAAGTCACACTCTGTTAATGGAATTATTTTTGTATGGTGCTTTTTCTTATACCCACCATACAAAATCAAAAACAAAGGAATGGTTCCATAGTTTGTGCAAAAATCAAACCATGAAAATGTTTCCTGCTGAAATACCCAGATATTGGAACCAAAAATGACAATTACACTCATAATGATTCCAAATATAGAAGCCGCTGGATACATTGCAGCTTGGTAAGGCAATGCAGATAAATCCTTTCCTTGCGCAATATATGCTTTCCAAAAGCGATAATGGCAAATTGAAATTGTAAGCCAATTGATAAATGTTGTAATTCCAGCAAGGCTATAACATGCCTGATAAATTCGTCCATCTCCTAAAATGGAGGTAAAGAAGGAAAATCCACCAATAATTGCCGTCGCAATAATTGCACGAACCGGAACTTTCTTTTTGTTAATCTTTGCGAAAAATTTCGGGCCTTCTCCCGATTGCCCCATGGCAAACAACATTCTTGATGAAGTATACAGAGAAGAATTTCCGGCAGTCAAAAGCGCTGTTAACACAACAACGTTGATTACCGACGCTGCCGCTTTAAAACCCGCTGCCTGGAATACAATGGTGAAAGGCGATGCCGCTACATTGTCTACACTGGTATTCAGCAAGTTAGGATCAGTAAATGGAATTAATGTACCAATGATAAAGATGCATCCCACATAAAACAGGAAGATTACCATAAAAACATTTCTAACAGATTTAGGGACATCCTCACTGGGATTTTCGCTTTCCGCTGCAGAAACACCGATCAATTTTGTATTAGAAAACGAAAACCCAGCTACCAAAAACGCTCCTACCACACCGCCAGCACCATTGACAAACGGTGCTTTTCCGGCTTCTCCCGCATCTAATGTCCAATTGTCAAAACCAAATTCATTTCCCTGAACCAATCCAAAAATCATTAACAAGCCAACGATCAGAAAAATAATAATCGTAATAACTTTGATCCCGGAAAGCCAATATTCTCCTTCCCCAAAATGATTGACGGAAAAAAGATTTAATACCTGCAAAATTGCCAGGAAAAACATTGCCCATAATACTGACGATGTATTAGGAAACCAATACTTTATGATAATGGAACAAGCTACCAGCTCAGCGGTTACTGTGATGGCACATCCAAACCAATAACTCCATCCATTTGCAAACGCCCACGCCGGATCAAAAAAAACGTTTTGGATATTCTTTAAACGTTCCAGCCACAGGAAGAAAGGATGCCATTTCAATCAAGGCAATAATCATTGTGTAAACAATGGCGCCCATAACTAAATATGCGACCAGCGCCCCGCCTGGACCAGCTTGGTTTATGGCACTGCCACTTGTGAAGAAAAGTCCGGCGCCTATCGTTCCTCCAATGGCAATCATGCTCATATACCTGCTTTTAAGACCTTTTTTCAACTCTTCTTTTCTTTTTTCCATAGCATCCTACCGCCTTTCTTCCATTCGCCGTCATTGTTTCTTTCAGGATTCCTCAGATGCATAAAAATTGTATCTTTTCGCATCATTCTTCCGCTTTTCTTTTGCTATTGGAACGCTGTACAACAAAACCACACAGAAAACCAATGATTGAAAGAACAATCAAATAACTAAAGATAAAGCGATAGCCTGTATTTCCGTAAATGTCTAACCAATGTCCAAACATGGTATGCATAAATAAGTCTGGCAGCCAACCAATACAAGAGGAAATGCCGATGGCTGTACCCATTACCGCAGCAGGAATTTTCAGTTCTCTCTGAATAGACCATGAAATGCCATAAAGCGTCATTGTCACAGCTGCCGGAAGCAATGTGTAAATACTAGCAAAAGTTGTACTTACACTGCTTGGAATCAACATGACACCAAATGTGAACAAACCGATTAAAGCAAACATTACCATAAATCCTCTTGCTGTTGTTTTCAAAACCCTATCACATACCCAACTTGGATCTATATTAAATAAGTGGACACGATTTATAAACAGATGTACCATAATACT